>Ga0256827_10001308_pt1 | contig 15907 bp, 11 predicted proteins | sample CV84metaG_FD_185977 | JGI IMG/M metagenome (GOLD analysis project Ga0256827, IMG submission 185977) | Hydrothermal vent microbial communities from East Pacific Rise, Pacific Ocean - CV84 | ecosystem: Environmental > Aquatic > Marine > Hydrothermal vents | place: Pacific Ocean: East Pacific Rise... | reverse complement strand
TTATAAATGCAATTAATATAAATATTATACTTTTCATAAACTTAGGTTAAACTATTTGTTTTAAGACGACCAAATGTAATAATAGTTGCTTTAACTAAAGCAAGAAAAGTTACTTTTATTTTTTTTAGGTTAAAATCTATTTTTTATATAAGACAAAATTAATTTTGAATTTAACAACTACCTTAAATCTGCAAGTTATTGAGTATGTTAAGATATTTAGTAAGAAAATAATTAGTAGTTTTCTGAATATGTTCACGTCGTGACTATCAGGTATTTAATATCAAATATGATTCAAAACTGCCGATAAATAAATTGGAATATATTTTTTGTATTTAAGGCAAAAAATCTTTGCATAGCACAAGTTATGGAAATAATTTTTAACGTAAAATACGGAAAATAGGAACGATTTATATCGGTAATTTTGTTTTATTTTTGATATAATTCTAATAACTGTGGAATTGAGGAACTACAATAATTAAGACCAACATCTAAAATAAACTAAATTTAAGTTTTTATTAATTGTACGATTGTTATTTTAAAATAGAAATAAAAAATATATCTTTATAAAAATTTAGCAATCTTGTCGTAAGCAGATGAGGTATAAATTAGGGAGCAAATGTTCCTGTTCTCCACAATTGTAGGGGAATTAAATGCCCTAATAGGGAATAAAATTTATATAATGAGAAAGTATTTTTTACTTGCGTTTTCGGCTTTATTAATAGCCTGTTCGCAAAATACAGAAATTAAAAAAGAAGGAGAAAAAATTATGGAAAAGAATCCTTTATTGGCAGACTTTAATACTCCGTTTGGAGTGCCACCTTTTGAGTTAATTAAGCCAGAGCATTATATTCCAGCAATAACAGAAGCAATAAAACAGCAAAACGAAGAAATTGATAAAATAGTTAACAACTCAGAAGAAGCTACTTTTGAAAATACTATTGAGGCATTAGATTACAGTGGTGAATTACTACGAAGAATATCACCTGTATTAGGTAATTTAACATCAGCTGAAACAAATGAAGAATTGCAAAAAGTAGAAAAAGAAGCCTCTCCTATAATGATTGAGCAATCAGATAAAATTAAATTAAACGAAAATCTTTTTGCAAGAATTAAACTTGTTTACGATACAAAAGACGAGCTTAATTTAAACACCGAACAGTTAATGCTTTTAGAAAAGTATTACAAAGGATTTGTTCGTGGTGGGGCAAATTTAAAAATAGATGATAAAGAAATTCTTAAAAGTATAAACAAAGAACTCGCAATGTTATCGATTAAATATGGCGACAATGTTTTAGCAGAAACAAATGCTTTTGAATTGGTTATTGAAAATAAAGATGATTTATCGGGCTTACCTACAGGAGTAGTTGATGCCGCTGCTGTAACCGCAAAAGAAAAAGGAAAAGATGGTTCATGGGTTTTTACAACTCAAAAGCCAAGTTTAATACCTTTTTTAATGTATTCTGAAAAACGTGAACTTCGTAAACAAATGCAAGATGCCTATCTTATGCGTGGCGATAACGACAATGCAAACGATAATAAAGAAATTATTACTAAAATAATTAAATTACGTCAGCAAAAAGCCGAAATTTTAGGCTATAAAAATTATGCAGAATATATTCTTGAAGAAAATATGGCAAAAACTCCCGAAAAGGTTTATGAGCTTATTAATAAAGTAATGGCAGCATCAACAAAAAAAGCCATTGAAGAACGTGCTGAATTACAAAAATTAGTTGAGAGAGATGGCGAAACATTTAAACTTGATTACTACGATTGGTGGTATTATGCAGAAAAATTAAAAAAAGAAAAATATAATGTTAATGATGAAATTCTACAACCATATTTCGAGAAAAATAATGTTCGTGAAGGAGCATTTATGGTTGCAAATAAACTATATGGAATAAAATTTGAGAAATTAGATTCTGTACCTGTTTATCACCCTGAAGTAGAAGTGTATAGAGTTACCGAAGCTAATGGAACAGGAATAGGACTCTTATATATGGACTTTTTTGTACGCCCAGGTAAAAGATCGGGTGCATGGATGACAAGTTATCGTAAACAATATAAAAAGAATGGTGAAAATATTGAACCAATAATTTCTACTGTATTTAATTTTGCACGTCCTGCCGAAGGAAAATCAGCATTATTAACTTTTGATGATGTAGAAACAGTTTTTCATGAATTTGGTCATGCACTTCACGGATTACTTTCAAATTGCACATATTTAAAGCTATCAGGCACATCAGTTGCACGCGATTTTGTTGAACTCCCTTCTCAAGTAATGGAGAACTGGGCAAGTGACCCTGAGGTGTTAAAATTATATGCAAAGCATTACGAAACAGGTAATGTAATTCCTGATGAGTTAATTACAAAAATTGATGCAGCAAGTAAGTTTAATCAAGGTTTTGCAACAACAGAGTTTATGTCAGCAGCAATTTTGGATATGGATTGGCATACAAAAATTATTGATTTCGATAATATTGATGTTAGAAAATTTGAAAACGAATCGATTAAAAATATGGGTTTAATTCCTGAAATTAAGCTTAGGTATAGAAGCACATATTTCTCGCATATTTTTCAAGGTGGCTATGCTGTAGGTTATTATGGTTATTTATGGGCAGCAATTCTTGATGCTGATGCTTTTGAAGCATTTAAAGAAACAAATGTTTTTGACCAAGAAACTGCAAGTAAATTCAGAAATAATGTATTAAAGATGGGAGGAACAGACGATCCAATGAAATTATACATTCAGTTTAGAGGTAGAGAACCTAAAATTGAGGCATTACTTAATAAACGAGGGTTAAATTAAAGTTTAAAATTTTATTTAAAACAGATGAGCTTGCCTAAGTAAATATATTTTAGGCAAGCTTATTTATACTCAAACCACATAGCTTTTCGGTTTTTTTTCTTTTTTATTTGCTTAAAATTGTAAGCGTAACAAGCTATGCTTAAAATTTTAAACTCTAAAAAAGGAAAAATAAACCCGTATAAATTCCCTAAAAGCTAAATGGATTGAGTATATTTTAGACTAACCAATAGAATTGTTAATAGGTGAATAAAGATAAAATGAAAATACATTTAGCTCCTCTGCAAGGTTATACAAATACTGATTACAGGAAACTTTATGCTAAATATTTTGGAGGAGTAGATAAGTATTATTCACCATATTTGCGTTTTGAACCAAACAAAGAGCTTAAAAAATCAGTTTTAAAAGATATTTTACCTGAAAATAACGAAGGAATAAATCTTGTTCCTCAAATTTTAGGAACAGATACTAATTTGTTTATTGAACTTGCAAAAAAGTTTGAGAATTATGGATACAAAGAAATAAACTGGAACTTGGGTTGCCCATATCCTATGGTAACAAAGCGAGGTTTTGGTTCGGCATTAATGCAAACTCCAGAAAAAATAAAACAGATTTTAGAAACTGTTTTACCCAAAATAAATATTCAACTTTCAATTAAATGTAGATTAGGTTTTAAAAACGAGAATGAAATACACTCATTAATTAATTCTATTAATAATTTCTCAATTAAAGAGTTAACAGTTCATACACGCATTGCAAAACAAATGTATAAAGGCGAAGCAAATCCTTTAGCATTTGTTCCAATAATTAAAAATAGTAAACATAAGCTAATATATAATGGCGATATTAAAACTACTAATGATATTGTAGAATTAAATGAGTTATTCAATAATAAAATTGACTCATTTATGATTGGTAGAGGTTTGCTAATGAACCCTTTTTTAGCACAAGAAATAAAAGGGAAAATTTATAATAAATCAGAAAAGTTAAAAATAATCAGAGAATTTATTGATGAGCTTTTTGAGATACATGCAGAAAATCTGCAACCATCGCATCTAGTTCAGCGAATGACAACACACTGGGAATATTTATCGTTTATGTTTGATAACCAACATAAAACTTTCAAGAAAATTAAAAAAGCAAAAAACATTATCAAATATAATATTGCTGTTAATGAGGTGTTTAATTCAAATTAACATAGCAAAATCATAATGTTTCATATATCTTATAAATATTGTAAATTTACGAAATATTAGTACAAATATGCAGGTATATAAGTTTGGAGGAATATCGGTTGAAAATGCTGACGCAATAAGAAACATTTCTAAAATTATTAGAAATGCAAATACGAATATTATTGTTGTGATTTCTGCTATGGGAAAAATGACTAACAAATTTGAACAATTGATTAATAAATATTTCTCAAATAAAGACTATTATAGAGTACTTACCGAAATAAAAGAATATCATTTTAAAATTATTAATGATTTATTTGAGCAGAAAACAGATATTTACTTAAAAACAGATGTTTTATTTAATGAATTAGAAGAAAAAACATCAGAAAAAGTTTCTACTAATTTTGATTATGAATACGATAAAATAATAGTTTATGGAGAATTACTTTCAACAACAATTATTAGTGAATATTTAAGCAAATTAGGTGTAAATAATACTTGGGTTGATATTCGTGAAAATATTATTACTGATGGATTTTTTCGTGATGGTAGAGTTATTTGGGAAGAAACTCAAAGGAATTTAAATTTAAATTTTACAAACAAACACATTGCTATTACACAAGGCTTTATAGCCTCCGATAATAAAGGAAATTCGGTTACACTTGGTCGTGAAGGTTCCGATTTTACTGCATCAATAATTGCTTATTCAATAAATGCTGAAAGTGTTACAATTTGGAAAGATGTACCTGGAGTTTTAACTGCCGACCCTCGTATTTTCAACTATACCAAGAAAATTGATAATTTAAACTATAAAGAAACTGTTGAACTTGCATATTATGGTGCTCAGGTAATTCATCCAAAAACAATAAAACCTTTACAGAATAAAAAAATACCACTTTATGTAAAATCATTTAAAACCCCAACAGCAAGCGGAACTGTAATAAATAATGATAAAATAAAGATTAGTTCTCCAATAATTATTTTAAAGAAAAATCAGTTATTAATTTCAATTTCGCCTAAAGATTTTTCGTTTATTGACGAAACAAATATTAGTAAAATATATACTGCACTTGCTCAACTTAAAATTAAGGTTAATTTAATGGAGAATTCGGCAGTGAGTTTTTCTATTGTTACCGATAACTCTAATAAAATTGAGCTGTTTATTGATAAATTAAAGCCTTATTATTTAATAAAGTATAACACAAATTTAGAGCTACTTACTATAAGGCATTATAATAAAAATAAGATAGCAGAACTTTTAGAAAAAAAAGAAGTATTAGTTGAACAAAAAACACGATTTACAGCACGATATGTTGTAAAAAACAACTAACAAAATGAAACTAAATAAATCATTAATAAAGAAAATATTTGCCCGATTTTTTATATCGCTTGGTGTAATATTTTTAATAATGTTAGTGTTAAGTTTTACATCATTGCCTTTTTGGATGTACTATTATTTAGGAATTTCACATAATACTATAGAAGAAAATCCTGAATATATAGTTGTATTAGGCGGAGGTGGAATACCAAGCGAAAGTGGATTAATGCGAAGCTATAAAGTAGCTGAGGCATCGAAAAAATATCCAAAAGCAAAACTTATTGTAGCATTACCAGGTGAGGTTGACGATAGCACAAGCTCAATAAATTTAATGCGTCACGAAATAATAAGCCGTGGAATAGATTCGCTTAAAATACTTATAGAACCAGAAGGAACAAATACACGAATGCAGGCAATAAAAGTATCAAAAATGCTAAACTTCGATGCTAATATTTTAATTGTAACTTCGCCTGAGCATATGTATAGGGCAACAAGAGTATTTATTAAAGCGGGACTTAAAAACACTGGTGGAGAGCCAGCTTTTGAAGAAGCTATTGAATCGGCTCTAAGCTATAATGATGACGAATTGGGAGGTAATAAATATATTTTAGATGTAGGAAATAATACTCAACTTAGATATCAGTTTTGGAATCATTTTAAGTATCAAATAATTGTGTATCGCGAGTATTTTGCTATTGCATATTATAAATTAAAGGGTTGGATATAAGTATATTCAATCCATTTAGCTTTTAAGGAATTTATACGGGTTTTTTTTCTTTTTTAGAGTTTAAAATTTTAAGCAAATAAAAATGGAAAAAGAAAAAGTAGAAAAACCGAAAAGCTATTTGGGTCGAATAATAACATAAATATTTGTTTATAAACATGTAATCCCTACGGGATAAAAAAAATAAAATGAAGAAATTAAGTTTAGAAGAATTAAATAGAATAAGTGTTGACGAGTTTAAACAAACTGATAAAATACCTGTTGTTGTTGTATTAGATAATATTAGAAGTTTAAATAATATTGGTTCTGTTTTTCGTACTTCAGATGCCTTTTTAATTGAAAAAATTTACCTTTGTGGAATAACAGCAACTCCTCCTCATAAAGATATTCATAAAACTGCACTCGGTGCAACCGATTCGGTTAATTGGGAGTATTTCGAAGATAGCTTGCAACTTGTTGGAAAACTAAAATCTGATAATTATATAATTGCATCAATAGAGCAAGTTGAAAAGAGTGTAATGTTAAACGAATTTACACCCGAATCAAATAAAAAATATGCCATAATTCTAGGAAATGAAGTAAAAGGTGTGCGTCAAGATGTAGTTGATAATAGCGATCTATGTATTGAAATACCTCAGTTTGGCACAAAGCATTCGTTAAATATATCTATTGCAACAGGAGTTGTACTTTGGGATTTTTTTAATAAGATAAAATTCACATCATAAATTTGTAATAAATATAAATTATTTGACTAAACAATAATTAATACTATATAATATGTTTCCTGAGTTAATTAAAATACATAGAGTAATTAAGTCATTAATAGATATTAACGAACTTGAATGGGTGGATTATTCAAATCGTTTGAGAATTAAAACATATAATAAAAAAGAAGTATTGTTACAATCAGGAAATATATGTACTGATATATTTTTTGTAAATAAAGGTTTACTAAGAATTTATTTTATAAATAAAGATGGTGATGAAGCAACATTCTACTTTTCTCAAGAAAATGATTTTGCGGCAGATTATGAAAGTTTTTTAAAGTGCAAACCCTCAAATTATACAATTGAAGCTATGGAAGATAGTGAAGTTGTTCTTATGTCAAATAAAATGGTTGTTAATGGTTTTGTAAATTTAAAAAATGGTGAAAAATTAGGGCGACTATTTGCAGAAAAATATTTTTTTATTTTTAGTAAAAAAATCCAAGATATTTATACTAAAACTCCTCACAAAAGATATTTATTAATGAATAAACAGTTTCCTGGAATTAGGCAACGAGTATCGCAACACTATATTGCATCATATTTAAATATCTCATCAGTACATCTAAGTAGACTTATTAATAAGAAATAAAAATGATAACATTTGTTATTGCAAATACTTTTTTATAGCCATAATTTTGTTGGTATAAATTTTTAAACTGTGTAGATATGAGAAGTTTTAATGGAAAAGTAATTTTAATTACAGGGGGAGCCGCAGGAATAGGTAAAATAATGGGACAGATTGTTTTGCAAAAAGGTGCTGAATTAGTTATTTGGGATATAAATCAAGAAAAGATTAACGAAACAGTTGCTGAATTAACAAAATTTGGAAAAGTTAATGCTTTTAAAGTTGATGTCTCGAATATTGAAATGGTAAACGAAACAGCAAAAAGAGTAAAAACTGAAATAGGAATCGTTGATGTGTTAATAAACAATGCAGGAATAGTTGTCGGAAAATATTTTCACGAACATTCAAAGGAAGATATTATACGTACAATGGATATAAACACTAATGCTCCTATGTTTATTACACAAGCTTTTTTACCCGATATGATGGAGCAAAATTCAGGACATATATGTAATATTGCATCAACAGCAGGAATAATATCTAACCCTAAAATGTCGGTGTATGCAGCAAGTAAGTGGGCTACATTGGGTTGGTCTGATAGTTTAAGATTAGAAATGCAACAGTTGAAAAAAGATATTAAAGTTACAACTGTTTTACCTTATTACATAAATACTGGTATGTTTAATGGAGTAAAATCAAAAATTCCAATTCTTGAACCAGAAGTTGTTGCAAAAAAAGTAATAAATGCAATAGAAAAAGATAAAATAATGCTTACTACTCCTGGTTGGGTATATGGTATTACAAGATTAGGACAAGCATTAATGCCAATAAGATTATTTGATTGGTTTGCTGGTAGTGTTTTAGGTATTTACAAAACAATGTCTAATTTCGAAGGACATAAAAAATAGGAGGTGAATATGAAATTTACTGAAAAAGAAAATATAGAAAGTATTGTAAATGCTCAGAAAGAGTTTTTTGCAACACACAATACAAGAGATGTAAGTTTTAGAATTGATGCTTTAAAAAAATTTAGAGCTTCAATTTTAAAAAATGAAGATAAAATTACTGATGCTCTTTGGAAAGATTTACATAAATCGTATGAAGAAGCATATATGTCTGAAATTAGTATAGTACTTGGCGAAATAGATAATCATATAAAGCATTTAAAGCGTTGGGCAAAACCTAAACGGGTTAATACTCCAATTCATTTAATGCCATCGAAGAGTAAAATTATTTACGAACCACTTGGTGTTGCTTTAATTATTGCACCTTGGAATTACCCATTTCAATTATTAATGAATCCGCTTGTAGGAGCAATTTCGGCGGGTAATTGTGCAATATTAAAACCATCGGAATATGCCGAAAATATTGCTATTGTAATGCAAGAAATTATTAATGATGTTTTTAATTCTGAATATGTTAGGGTTGTGCAAGGAGCAAAAGAAGAAAACGAAGTTTTATTAAAACAAGAGTTCGATATAATTTTTTTTACAGGAAGCCCTATGGTTGGTAAAGTTGTTATGCGTGCTGCTGCCGAGAATTTAACTCCTGTAATTTTGGAACTTGGAGGTAAAAGTCCTTGTATTGTTGACAAAGATGCAAATATTGATATAGCAGCAAAACGTATTGCTTGGGGTAAAACTTTAAATGCAGGACAAACTTGTATTGCCCCCGATTATTTATTTGCACATAGCTCTATTAAAGACGAGTTAATTAAAAAGATTGGAGAAAATATTGAAACAATGTTTGATAATAATGTTGAGAAGAGCAAATATTTTGTGCGAATTATTAATACAAAAGCATTTGATAGAATTACAGGTTTAATGAATGAAGGAGATATTAAATATGGAGGTTCAACCAATAAAGAACAGAAATATATTGCTCCTACAATTATTGATAATGTAAAGCCTGATTACAGAATAATGCAACAAGAAATATTTGGCCCTGTTTTACCAGTAATGTCGTTTAACGATATTGATGAGGTTGAAAAATATATTAATGCACACGAAAAACCATTAGCGTTTTATTATTTTGGAAAAAGTAGAGAGGCAAATAGTATTTTGCAGAAAACAACCTCAGGAGGAGCTTGTATTAATGATACAATTATGCATATAGCAAATCATAATTTACCATTTGGAGGTGTTGGAAATAGTGGTTTAGGTAAATATCACGGGCAAGGTAGTTTTACTGCTTTTAGTAATAGTAGGGCTGTAGTTGACACTCCAACTTGGATTGATTTACCATTTAAATATGCTCCATTTAAATATTTTAATATAACTAAGAGGCTAGTATAAAAAACGGGTTAATTCTATTGAATTAACCCGTTCTAGTTTTTATTATCTGTTGATTAAACATTCATTTCAGGAATATCTCCTTCAACAATAAGTTTACCATCTGTCTTTTCAACTATTTCTTCAACACTTACACCAGGTGCACGTTCCAAAAGTTTGAAACCATTATCCGTAACTTCAATAAATGCTAAATCAGTTACTATTTTCTTTACACATTTAACTCCTGTTAAAGGTAAAGTACACGATTTCAATAATTTTGAATTTCCTGCTCTATCAGTGTGGGTTGTTGCAACAATAATGTTTTTTGCCGAAGCTACTAAATCCATAGCTCCGCCCATACCTTTTACCATTTTGCCAGGTATTTTCCATGATGAAATATCACCTTGGTCAGATACTTCGAAAGCACCTAATACAGTTAGGTCTATATGCCCGCCTCTAATCATTGCAAAACTTGTTGCCGAATCGAAAAATGCAGCACCTTTCATTGCAGTAATTGTTTGTTTACCTGCATTAATTAAATCGGCTTGTGCTTTTCCTTTTGCAGGAAAAGGACCAATTCCTAACAATCCGTTTTCCGATTGTAAAATAACTTCAATTCCCTCAGGAATATAATTTGCTACTAATGTTGGTATTCCAATTCCAAGATTTACATAATAACCATCTTGAAGCTCTTGTGCAATTCGTTTTGCTATACCGTTTTTATCTAATGCCATGTTTTTTAAGTTTAAAGTAAAAAGTTACAAGTTTAAAGTTAAGTTACTTTAGAACTTTGATTATGTAACATTCAACTGTTTTTTATTCTTGTTCTGTTACAAATTCAATTCTTTTTTCTAAGTTTTCTGCTTTAAATACTCTTTGTACAAAAATACCAGGAGTATGAATTTCGTTAGGAGCTAATTCTCCAACAGGAACAATTTCTTCAACCTCAGCAATAGTAATTTTACCTGCCGATGCCATCATGTTATTAAAATTATTTGCAGTATCACGATAAACTAAGTTACCATAAGCATCAGCTTTCCAAGCTTTAACTATAGCAAAATCGGCGGTTAAGCATGTCTCCATTAAATACTCTTTTCCGTCAAATTTGCGTACTTCTTTACCTTCGGCAACTTCTGTTCCAACACCAGCAGGTACAAAAAATGCAGGAATTCCTGCTCCGCCAGCTCTAATTCTTTCGGCTAGTGTGCCTTGTGGATTAAGCTCTACTTCTAATTCTCCTGATAATAACTGACGTTCAAATTCTTTATTCTCACCAACGTAAGAGGAGATCATTTTTTTAATTTGATGTTTGTGAAGTAATAATCCTAGTCCAAAATCATCAACTCCAGCATTGTTTGAAATACAAGTTAAACCCGTTACATTATTATTAACAAGCTCAGTTATCGAATTTTCAGGAATACCACATAAACCAAATCCACCAAGCATAAGAGTCATATTATCTTGTATGCCTTTTATTGCTTCTTTTGCATTTTTAACAATCTTATTCATATGTAAATATGTATTTATTTAATATTTGTTTCTTCTCAAAAGTAATAAAAAAAATGGTTTATTAGAAGTTTAAATTTGTATTCAATAAAGTGCAGTTCTTTGCATACACAACATTTTGGTATTTCTATAATTTATACCAATAGATAATCAAATACCTATAAATAACCTAGTGGATTTAAAGGCAATGTTGATTACTAATCGGTATAACACCAATTATATTAACAAAAATAAAATTTGACAGTCACAAAATGTCACACTATAAGTCACGTTTAGTCTGCTCAAAAACAATGCAATATGTTTTTTTGCTAAATATATTTGCACTGTTAATTTTAAAAATTAAAACTATGAAATTAAAAAATTTGTTTTTGGCATTTGTAATAATGCTAACAGGAACTTGGGCAAATGCTCAAGATTTAACTCTAACTAATCCTAGTGGATTAAACGAACCTTATGAGGTACAACCGGGTACCGAAATTACAGTAACTTGGTCGTATTATAATGAAGAACCAACAATGTTTCTAACTTATAATCAAGATCCTGGTGATGTTGATGACTACCAGTATTCATTAAACACTGAGTGGACTCAACACACAAGTGGCTGGACTGATAACGGTGATGGAACTTTTAGTTTTAACTATACCGTAAACGAACCAATATGGATTTGGGGAACTTTTTATACCTCATCTAATGGTTACAGTTTTTCTAATGTAATAAGTATGGAAATTGCATCTCCTGCAGAAGCAAGTCTTGAAGATGGTTTGCTATGTCCTGGAGGTACAGATACAGAATTATTAAGTATTGCTGATACATTTACTACTTACCAATGGTATCATGAAGGTGTTTTAATAAATGCGGCTACATCACATACTTATAATGCACAAGAAACAGGAACCTATTATGTTGTTGTTGATGATAATGGAACAAGTTATCAATCAAACCAATTAGTAATTGATGAATTAAGTCTTGCTTTTTCAGGAAGTTTAGATCAAGCAAATAATCAAATATTATTAACGGCAGAATCAGGTATGGATTCATATCAATGGTATTCTGGCACAGATTTAACAAATATGACTGCTATTAGTGGAGCAACAAATATAGAATATACTGCTAGTATCACATCAACATTAACACATTATTATGTTGAAGGAACATCTGGTTCGTGTATAATAGCAACAGATGCAAGACCTGTTAGCTCTTCTATTTTTGAACCTGCAGTAATTACAATGAATGCAGACAGTAACACTTACGGGAATGTTTGTGAAGGTTCTTTGATAACTTTAAGTATAGATAATAGTATTACAGATTACGACTGGTATAAAAATGGTATTCATACATACGGAACTCATACTGTATCAATAACTAGTGCATATAAAACAGGAACGTATTATGTTGAAACTGTACCTTCTGAATGGACTGAAATTACAGTACAATCTAATTCTGTTGACGCTAAATATTTTGAAATTATAGAACCTGTATTAAGTGGTGTTTCTAATAATTCATATCATTGTGCAGGTGACGATATAAGTATTTATTTAACAGATGAAGGTTATGATTACCACTGGTATGCACATATAGCGTATAATTATAATGATACTGATGAAGTTGCTGTACCATCTGGAATATATAATTTTACATTTGAGAATGCAATAAAAGTTTCTGTTGTTGCAGAATATCAAGGTTGCACAAATGATAAAAAGATTAGTTTGAAAGATTATGCTGATGTTTCTATGAATGTTGGAATTAATAATATAAACCAAAAGTATTTATGTACAGATAGTGTTGCTAATTTAAAACTTACAAGCAATGCATCTACATTTGTAGATTACAAATGGTATAAACAAAATGGTAGTTCATGGAATGAAATTGCAGGTGATACAAGTGCAACTTATAGTGCTCCTGATTCTGGTTATTATAAAATAACAGGAACGCATGCTGATTGTCCAACTGCATATATTGAGTCTAATCCATACCATGTTTACGAATATAGAGAAAGACCTATGTATTTATCAACATCGCCTTATAATGGAGGTATTTGTTTAGGCGATAGTGCAAAACTTACTCTAAGTGGAACTGCATGGACTAATATTCAATGGCTTGAGGGTGATATTCAGATGACATCTAACGATGGGTACCAAATATTTTATCTACCTATGGCAAATAGTGATACAACTAGGTTTTATGTTCACCATTTTAATAAATATATTGTGAAAGCTAAACATAATTCTTGTCCTAACGGATTAAAATTAACTTCTGGAGTTAAGGAAATCAAATCAAAATTTGTTCCTGAACTAGAAATGATTAATGATAATCAGGTTTACGGTAAAAAAATAACATTATTAGATTCTGCTGATACTTATTTGTTTTGCGAACATGAACCTGTACATATTAAGGCTGAAGCTGGTTACGAATCGTATAAATGGTATTCTAATTTATATGGATATTATAATCAAGATGATTGGTCTATTGGCGATAGTATTGTTGGCGAATTAACAGATAGTTTAACTGTAGAAGCAAACATGCAATGGATAAGAGTTGCTGCTGAGAATAGTGCTGGTTGTGTTGGTGTATCTAATCCTATTTTGTTAGATATGAGGAATTTTGCTTCCCCTGTAATAATGGCTCACAATAATTCTGAAATTTGCGAAGGCGATTCGGCTATGGTAATGTTAGCATATCCAGGCGAATGGGGTGAGTATGTTTGGTTTAAAAATACTGAACCTATGCCTAACACAAATAACGATACTTTATGGGTTTCTGAACCTGGTAGTTATATAATAGGAGCATATCCTGCAGCTTGTCCAGAGCGTTTGTATACAAGTGGAACAGGAATCAGTATGCATTACCTAGAGGTTGAAATTATAGAAGATGTAGATGCTAACGGTAACGAAATGTACTTTGCTGCACCTTATGGAAATGGTTACGAATTACAATGGTTTTTAAACGGTACTCCAATTGATGGTACTGTAATTGGTAACACAAGTATTGTTTACAAAGACAGTATAACTGAATCAGGAATATTGAGTTGTGAACTTACAAATGGAATGCCTTGTACAGTAACCGATAGTGTAAATTTTGTTTATACTAATATTGATAATAACGATTTTGCAGAAAATGATGATATAAGTATTTATCCTAATCCAACTAATGATATAGTTAATATTTCGGGATTAAATATTGATAAATCAGAACGCATATCGATATACAATACTGTAGGAACAAAAATTATGTCGCAAGATGTAAATACAAGTTTTATAAGTTTAGCTTTATATAATGTACCATCAGGAATGTATATTCTTAAAGTTGAGAACAAAGATGGGACTATTGAAACATATAAAATAAATAAAAAGTAAGTTTCATAGATAGTTTTTTAAATTCGCAGAGGTGTTATTTAATACCTCTGCTTTTTTATGTTAACTAATGTATTCTATTTTACATATAGTTTATTTATTGTAAAAGCTTGTTGCAATTAAATAAATTAATAAAAGTAAATCTATAATAAAAAAATGCTTTCTCTTATTTTAAGAGAAAGCATTTTTTATATAAATTACATTTAGCTTATTTTATAAATTTAGCAGAGTAAACTTTATTGTTACTAACAATTTTTAGTATATACATTCCTTTAGTAATGTCTGTTACATTAATACTTGCAACTTTATTTTTTGAAGAGCCATTTTTTATTAAGTCTCCATTTGAATTATATACAGAATAGTCAAAATTTGAATTATCTTCAACTCTAATATTTAATATATCAGTAGCTGGATTTGGATATACACTAATATTATTAGTTTGTTCTTTTAAATTAAGAATATTTAGAGTTTCGTATATTTTATTTGTTTCAATATTAACTTTAATCAATACCCATTCATTTTGATTAGTTTTATACCATCCCAAATTATTCTTTTTAAGAGTAGTGTAATCAATATCTATATTTTCATTATTCCATGTCGACATTAATGCTTTTTTAAGTGTTTTACCTGCTACTCCAGTAAGTCTGTAAACAGTATCAGTACCATTTTCAGAACAATAAACATTAATCCAATCAAGATTTATAGGTAGAACTTCAGCATCTAAGTCATTAATATCAGCAGATTCTTTAACAAAGTAAGCGTAGTTTTCAAGAAAATTAGCTCCTTCTCTAGAATATATATTTTTTACAATTGCAATTTTTTCGGCACCAGGAAGTGAGTATTTTTCTTTAACATTTAATTTTACTAAAGTAGTTTTACCATAATAATCTTTAAACCATTCTACATAATTATTTCTTAAATCACTAACCGCAATATTATTATTTTCAAAAACTTGTTTTAATGATAAACCTGCAGTAGATGCAATATTAACCGTAGAATCACTTCCGTCAGATGCTGTTAAATAAACATTAAGTCCTCCATCTCCATTTACAAAATAAGCATTAAGGTCATTTAATACTGCATTACTATTTACGTAATAAGCAATGTTTCTATACTCGTTTGTACCTGAACTGTATAAGCTATCTCGTTTTGTTACAACAGGCAAATAACCAACTATTTTTGATGCTTTTATGTTAATATTTAAAAGTGTAGGAAAACCATCTTCTTTAGAAAACCACTCTTTATAATTATCTTTTAAATCGGCTATTGTAATGCCATTATTTTCTAATATTTCTTTTAGCGTAATATCTACTGTGATATCAACATTAATACGTTCATAACCAATTAATTTATCTTTATAAATACTGATGAAGTTAACATCTGAAGCTAATATTGTAATATTTTCTAAATCTGTCATTGTTGCAGATTG
>Ga0256827_10001306_pt1 | contig 15909 bp, 18 predicted proteins | sample CV84metaG_FD_185977 | JGI IMG/M metagenome (GOLD analysis project Ga0256827, IMG submission 185977) | Hydrothermal vent microbial communities from East Pacific Rise, Pacific Ocean - CV84 | ecosystem: Environmental > Aquatic > Marine > Hydrothermal vents | place: Pacific Ocean: East Pacific Rise... | reverse complement strand
TTTTAGAAACACTTGCCTTTAAGACATACCCGTAATCCTTCAGTTTTAAATAGGTATGATCTTCACCCGTTTTAACCCCAAAAAGCCCTAGCGGATCATTGGTATCCAGTGGCATATATATGAATGCATTTTGCAGTTCATCATAGACTCTTTGTAGCCTGTTATGTATCTCTTGAGCAGAGAATTTGGTAGCATTGAAATTTGCAAGAAGATAGTAGTTTTTTTTATAATACTCTTGAAGTTCTTTTGACGGAGAAACGGAGAGTGTAACTTTTGAAATACCCTTAACATTTTGAAGTGTGCCAGCTATGCTTTGAAGCTCTTTTAATGCATCTTTATTAAAACCCTTTTTAGCCATATAAATATTGTTTGAGAGTCCCAGTTTAGAAGTGACATTCAAAAGTGTGGTACTCTCTTTTGAAAAAAATACTTCTAAGAAATTGGTAGAGAATTTTATCTGAGAAGAGAAGATCAGAAAGATCACAGATAAAAGAAAAAAGATAAAGAGATTGAGATGCTTCATCGCTTCACAATTTCAAGGGTATCCCCATTGTGCATAAAGAGTTTGAAACTTTTTACATCTGTAGTGTTTGTTACCACTTCTGCTTTTAGCAACATCCGTTTCATCTCACCTTTAAATGTTAAAACGTATCTCTCTCCCTCTTTTTTCAAATCAAAATCTTTATTGTTTTTTATCTCTTTATATTGACCCAATCTTATCATGATATCTATGAATGCTTGCGTATGAGAGAGTGCTTTACCTTTGAGATAGTACTTCTTTCCAGAACTGCCTTCTATACTTATATTATCATCTACTTTCACGATCTGTTTATATTTTGGATGCGTGTATGTGATGGTTGCTTTCTTTTTTGTATAGGTGATATTTCCTACCTTGTGAAAGCTATTCCCCATAGCAAAAACAAATTTATTCTCATCAAAATCATAAGAGTTTGAGAAAAGAAATGTCGTTAAAATTAGGATCAAGAGAGCTCGCATAATATCTCCTTTTGCTCTTGCATGATTGTCTGTACATGCTTCATTAGCTCTAGATCATTTTTAAAATCTTTTGGATAGAGAGGTTTTAACATTTTTACATGTACAACTGTTTTTTTATTGGTTATAAAACAGAAACGCTTTCTAGGGAGAATTTGGTTCAACCCTTCTATAACTACGGGGACAATGGGTCTTTGGGTCTTTACTGCCAACCGAAAGGCACCTCTTTTAAAAGGTTCCAGTTTGCCACTTGTATGCCGTGTGCCTTCAGGAAAAAATATAATATTATTGCCTTTTAAGAGCATATCTTCAAACTCTTGATATATTTTACTCACTTCGTCCAAATTTTTCCCTGCAAAATACCGCACACCTACAAGGTTGGAGATAAATGCTACAAACGGTACTGCCCCTAAATTTACTTTAGCCACGATCAAGTGTTTTTTGATCAGCAGACTGAGTATAGGATAATCCAAAATAGACTGATGTGTAGAGAGATAGATCGCACTTGGGGGGAGATCTTTTTGAAGATCAAATACCAGTGTGATCTTTGGTACTAAAAAGAAAAAGACTCTATTGCTTAGTGCGAACCCTTTTTGAAAAAAGTATTCAGGCTCTTTTAAAAATGGTTTTATCACGACATAAATAACAGCAGCAAGAGGCAAAGAGAGTGCGATCAGCCCAAAAAAGAGTAGATGCGAAAAACTACCGATAATACATTTTAACAGCATACGCTTTCCCATAGATGATTTGTACGATCAATGATACAAAAAACAGAATATACCAACCTACAGAGGTATAGAATGCCCATAAAATATCATCTCCATTATAGATAACATAGATCTGTATCAAGGTATTGACAAAGGTCACCACTGCCCAATACCAATCTCCATTTTTAACAAACGCCTCTTCCGCATCACTGAGTTCTTTACGATAAAACTGCTTCGTGAATCCAAGTATCATATGCTTTTTATAGTATGCAGCATCTACAAAAAGCAGAAAAAAGATCAGAGAAAGTGTTACGGGTACGAACTTCACTACCTCCATGGAAGAGAAGTAGTTGGCAACAACCAATGCAACAAGGTAGATCGTTGGCATTAACAACTCTCTGGTATGTTGTTTGGTAACAGACACATAGATAAAAAAGAGTAATGCAACAACCAAATATGCTCTTACTACTATCTCAAATTCAAAATAGTGCAACAGTATCACAAACACAGGAGCAAACAGAATAGAGAGTATATTAGACATACAATAACTACCTTACAAGTCCGCCACTGATATTGAGTATCTCTCCAGTGATATATGAGGCTTTATCTGCCAAAAAGAAAACAGACTCTGCTACATCTTCCGGTCTACCGATCCGCTTTAGAGGAATAGTTTTCTTCATCTCTTTAAGGTCCAGTGCCTCTGTCATTTCAGATGCTATCAAGCCTGGGGCAACAGCATTTACCCTTATTTTATAGCGTGCCACTTCAGCGGAGAGTGCTTTGGTAAAGGCGATCATCGCACCTTTTGCAGCAGAGTAGTTTGTCTGCCCTGGATTTCCGACAATGCCTGAGATGGATGCTACATTGATGATGGCACCTTTTTTATTGCGGATCATATTTTTCAGAACTGCTTTTGTCACATAATACGTTCCGTTCACAGAGGTATCTATCACCTCACTCCACTCCTCATCACGCATAAAGAAAAAGAGATTATCTTTGGTGATGCCTGCATTATTGACCAGTACATCTAACTCAAGCTCTTCTAATTTTTCTAATACATCCTCTTTGTCCGTAATATCAAAGCCAATGATCTCAGAGTGTTGCAGTGTACGACTTAACTCCTGTGCTTTTGCCTCTTTGCTTCGGTAGTGCAAATAGACAAAATATCCGTTATCGTGAAAATATCTGGCACACGCTTCCCCTATGGCACCGGTAGAACCTGTGATCAATACTTTTTGACGATCCATTATGCCAACTTTCCACTCATCAGTATCTCATTGATCGCTTTAATATCAAGGTCTGATCTTCTGTCATCTTCCAGCACTTTAACCACTTCTCGCACAGCATTATAATTTTTTTGAAGATGGGAAGAGCATTTTTCAACCCCTCTAATATCTGCTGCCTGTGCCATTCCAATAAAAGCGATACTGAGCATATTGGCTAAATCTGGTAGCTGTTTTTCAAAGTTAAGTGCCGCCGTTGTTCCCATACTGACTTTATCTTGATTGAGTGATTCTGTCGGACGTGAATAGAGTGATGCTGCACTAGTATTCATCATCACATCTGCTGCCAAAGAACTCAATGTCACTTGAATCAATTTCAATCCATGATGTGTAGATTTTTTATTTATTTTAAGGCTTTCACCTAAACCTTTATTGAACTTATGGTCTATAAGCAGTGCAAACTCTTTATCTAGCAGATCAGCTACATTTCCCGCACATATTCTCATACTATCCATTGCATGAGCAATATATCCACCATAAAAGTTCCCTGAGGTATAGATCTTTTTATTGATATGGTCAATCAAAGGATTATCATTGACACCATTGATCTCTGTCTGTATCCATTTTTTAGCTACTTCAAGAGAATCACGAACAACACCTAAAACCTGAGGTGCACAACGAATAGAATATCTGTCTTGAATATTCTGTTCCTTTTCCAGATGAAAATTCTCATATCTGCTAAAAGCTTGATGGGTCAAGTGAGAATCTTTACATTTGGCAAAGATATTGGCCGCACTCTTCTTTTGCCCTTCAAAAGGTTTACTCTCATGCACAAACGGCTCTAAGGGTGTTGTATCACAAAGCAAAAGTTCAAAAATAGAAGCAACAAAACTCTCCATACTCTCAAGCAGAAGTTCAAATCTCTGTATAGCATCTATGGCAATGGCACTCATCGCTGCTGTTCCATTTATGACACCTAATGCCTCTTTAGCTTTAAAAATATAAGGTTCTATCCCCAACTCTTTATATACCTCTGCAGTATCTCGTTCTTCCCCTTTATAGAGGACTTCTCTCTCTCCTGCTATCACTGCAGCGATATAAGACAATGGAGCCAAATCTCCACTGGCTCCTACTGAACCTTGTGATGGGATAAGGGGGTATATTTCATGATCAAGTAGAAGTTCAAACCTTTTTAAAAGGGTATAACTTACACCACTTTTACCCTTACTCAGACTGATCAATCGGATCGTAAGCATGATCTTTACAACATTGGCACTTAGGTATTTCCCTACACCTACACCACAAAATCTATAAAGGTTTTTTTGAAGCTCTTCTGCCTCTTCAAATGCAGCATAGTTGCTTCCCGCTTCACCATACCCTGTTGTAATACCGTAAATGGGTCTTCCATCTCGTATCTGATCTAGTAAAAATTGCTGACCCGCATTGATAAAATCAATAAATGTTTGATCTGTACTTAGTTTTATCTTTTCATTATGTGTAAACTTTTCATAACTTGCAACACTGTTATCTATTACCATTTTTCTACTTTCCCCTGAAAATTAAAGTTCTATAAGGATCTTATCCTTCCCTTGTTCATACATCTTTACCACACTCATCAAATCCTGCAATGAGTCTATGACCCCTGGTATGCCTAAATCTTCTAATGCTTTAGCATCTTCTGTACTTTTAGCTATCTCTAACACCACTGCGGCACCTGCCTCAAGATACTCTGTACATCTGTTAATCTCATCTATATTTTTAATATTGATACACTCTACAGCCACACAAAAAACCTTTTCTCCCGAGATTAGTGCTTGCAGGGCAGCAGTTTTAAGTGTATCCAGTGATGTTTTCATCCCTGATGAGACTGTAATTATCTCATCTTTATCTTTATGAATAAGTGAAAAATAGGAGGGTGCCGTATTATAAACACTATTTTGGAAAGAGATCGGTGAAGGTAATGCTTTCATTAAAACAGAATTGGCAATACTTGCAGTCTCTTCAAGTTCACTGTAGCAACTACCATAAACCACTTTACCATTGTTCACATTACAACAGTCAGCTAAATAGAGCATCACTTTGGCATTGCGTGTCAAACGGCGACGTACCATCATATTAGGGATGATTCTTTTTTCATCCAAATTATCCAATTTAAGGGGAGCATAGACTTTTGCTGAAGCTGTAATTTTGATCGCTACTTTTTTCATCTACACTCCAAATACGATCGATGTATTGTTCCCACCAAAAGCAAAAGAGTTACTGATGATATTTTGAACATTCATTTTAATACTCTGGATCGGTACATTGATATTTTTATTTTCAAGCTCTTCTAACCCTGTTTGGGGAGGAATCATCGCATGCTTAAGTACTTCACAAGAGACAATGGCTTCTACCGCTCCTGCTGCACCTAAGGTATGTCCTGTGATCGCCTTGGTAGAACTCACATAAACATTTTTACCAAATATCTTCTCAATCGCTAATGATTCTACTTTATCATTGGCAATTGTTGCGGTACCATGGGCATTTACATAGTCTATATCCTCTATTTCAAGTCCCGCATCTGCTATCGCATCTCTCATAGATGCAATAGCACCACCTGCTTCAGGGTCAGGATTGGTCATATGATAAGCATCGCTGCTTGCCCCTACACCTTTGAGCTCTATGGCATCACTCCCTTTTACATTTTGTACTAAAAGTGCAGCGACTGCTTCAGCAACATTCATCCCATTCCTATGCGTATCAAATGGTGTACATTTTTTATCGGCAAGCACGCTTAGTGCATAAAAACCAAGTACCGTAGAATAGCATAAGCCATCTACACCCATAACCAATACATTATCATAGGCTTCTACCTCTATAAGTCTTTTGGCTAACAAGAGGGCATTAGCACTTGATGTACATGCCGTGGAGAGTGCTCTGGTATCATAAAAATGAAAGGTTTTCATGAGATGGTCACTGAGTGCATTCATTGAATATCTATCAGGATCTATATTTTTAAAACTGTTTTCATTGTAAAATATCTGTTCACACTCTTGCATGCCACCAACAGATGAACCTAAAATCAGTAGGGTCTTATGAAAATTTTCAAGGTTGGATGCCTCTAAGACTTTTGCTGTAACCTCATCCATCACACTAAAAATATCTTCATAGTCCATCTTTCCTAAACCAGCCGTTGCATCCTCAATATAAGAATTATCTATGACCAATGCTGACTCTTTGCTATAGACTGCTTCCATTAAACTTTTTGTATCTCCTGCATTACATAACAATTCATAGGTGTTGATATATGCATTCATTTCAAACTCTTTAATTTTAATATTTTATACTTCTCTTCAAAACAATCTATATAGATCATATCTTCATTTTTTTTCATAGCACTGTTCAATGCATAGCTTGCCAAAGTTTCAAAAAACTTTGATTCTTTTGAACACTGTAGTTTCATACATCGTATAGAGCTTAAAACTGTTCTATTCTCTTTTTTCAACATTGTATTTACTTCATCCAAACTGTATGTTTTTATATCAAATTCTACTTCTGCTATAGCATCTTTAGCATCCAATGAGAATTTTTGATAATTCACACCACTCACGATCTCTATATCCTCTTTTACTCCTAAAACTCTTTTGCTTACTTCATCAGGAGTACTCACTAGGTCTATAGCACATAGTATAGCATCTTTTTGGCTATTTTTTATTGATGCATACAAAGAAATAAGTGAATTGATATAGGTAAAATTATCTGAAATTTGAAATATGTTTTTACCGCTTATATTTAATGATCTTGCAACATAATAACTTGTAGTATTCCCTAACAGATTAATGAAATCAAACAGTTTAACAGGCTGTTTTTCTTTATTGACATAGGTATTGGTACGTTGTACTACATCTACATCTCCATAAGCACTTGTTACATAGAGTTCATCATCTGCATGGATCACTGTTTTCTCTTTTAGTAGTTGGGCACCATAGAGTGCCAAATGAATAAAGTCATCCTGCCGTCTTGTATCAAGTTTATACTTCTGTTTTAGAACTTGTTTAATATCAATATCTTCTAGATCACTTCTATAACTACTATAATTTTTTATGTAGAGCTTCATACTATCTCTTTTTTCATGATCAGTGAAATATTATTGCCACCAAAGCCAAAGTAGTTACACATAAAAATCCCCTCTTTACACTTTTTATGCTCACTTATTGGTCTATATTCAGGGAGTATTGGATTGTCACAAAAATATGTTTTTGGAATGAATCCATCATCCACTGCTGCCATAAAAAGTGCAATCTCCAGTACCCCAGAAGCCCCTATAGTATGTCCAATATAAGGTTTAAGTGCAGTAAAGGTCAATGAAGATGAAAAGACCTTACTAATGGCATTAAGTTCTGCCAAATCATTGCTGTATGATCCCGTTGCATGTGCTTTAAGTGCCGTGATCTCTTCTGCTTTTACTCCACTGTTTTGAAGTGCTTTTTGCATCACTTCTACACACTCATCACCACTTTGGCTTACCGCAGTGATCGTATGAGAATTGCAGTTACTAAAACCCCCTTCCAGTCTCCATAATGTATCTTCTTTACCCAGCACTATACCTGCTATCGCTTCACCCAAAACCAATCCATCACGTTCAAGGTCAAACGGCTTGGCTACACTCTCTGCAATAAGATCCATCGCATAAAATCCACTGCTCATAATAGGGGAGAAGATCTCTACCCCTATGACAATGGCATATTCAAACAATCCTATACTGATCATATTGGAAGCTTCAAGTAGTGCATTTGCACTTGAGGTGCATGCTGTATTGATGGTCATTGTAAAATCATTGAGACCAAACTCACGAGAGAGTGCTTTGGCATAAGAGTCAATACTCTGTTTTTTGGAACTATAGGGTTTTTTTTCATTCTCATACACTGAAGCATTGATCGCATCAACCACGTGCCAATCTACCAAAGAGGTACCGATTATGAGTGCCGTAGAGTCTCTTTTACTCTCATCTATCGTAGGTATGATCTTTAGAAGCAGATCTCGCATAGCTTTATAAATACTTTCTTGATCTTGTTTGATCTCCTCTTTAAACAGATAATAAGGGATCTCTACATCTTCCTGAAGTGACTGTACACTTTTAAATGATTTAACTATCTGATCATTTTTAATTGCCTTCAAGGTGTGCTGCACATCACCTTGTGCACAATGGATCTCATAATTTAAAATATTTACCTTAGCCATTGTGTTCGTTTATATACCTTGCCAATGCTTCAACAGTAGTCACTGTTCTTCTAAAATCTTTTGAGTCACCCAATCTTACACCATATCTGTTGAGTAACCCCATAGAGATCTGTAGGGCATCCAGTGAATCAAGTGCTAAACCACTCTCATCAGAGAAGAGCATTACATCATCACCTATCTCTTCAGGTCTTATATCCTCTTTTTCACACTCTTGAATGATCATCTCTTTGATGTCATATTTTAACGCTTCAAAATCCATCAAAATCCTCTGCTTAATCTTCTGTTTAATAGTAACATAGAGACGGTTAACAAAACCGCTCCAAAAAGTAACAACATCAATGATTCATTCACAATGGTAAAAAAATCCCCACCTTTTAGAAAAATATCTAAAAATCCATCTAATCCCCATGACATAGGAGAGATATTTGCCAAGGTTTGCATCGTCTCTGGCATAAAGAATTTAGGTACCATCACACCCCCTATAGAGCCTAAAAGTATGTTAGATATCCCCCCTATCGTTGTTGCTTGTTCTGTAGAATCTGCTATCACTGCTATAAGACTGGAGAGCCCTACTGCCGCAACACTCAATGCAAAAGAGAGGAATACAAGTCCAGCAACTGAACCATTTATCTCCAATGCTGGTGTATGAAACAGAGGTACAATAAACATCCCCACTGCCACCATGACCCAAACCTGAATCTGTGCAATGAAAAGATAAGGGATGATTTTAGAAAGCGTCATAGAGAATGCAGAGACATTCATAGAGTTCAATCTTACCAGTGTATGCTGTTTTCGTTCATTGATATAGATCGTTGACATAGGTATAATAATAAAGAACATACCAAATACGATCCATGTAGGTACACTTTGCTGCGTAGCATTGGGTACCTCTTCCTTTTCATTGTAACGCAGATCAAAAAGTGCATCCGTAGAGAGTTTCACCGAACTTACTGCTGCCGCCGCTTCATCGGAAAATTCACTCAAACGCTCTGTAATGATACCAAGCTTTAGATCAACCACCTCTTTAAGAAGTTTTGCTTTAAAGAGCTCTATTACGTCACTTTTTGCAGAGCCTTTTACCTCTATCTCTATCTTAGGACTCTTTGCACTGTTCTCATCGCCATACCCTTTTGGGATATAGATAATAAACGATGCATCCTCCTGCTCTACAAGAGAAAAACTCTTATTGGCTGTAATATCTTTTTCAAGTGTTTTACTGATAGCACTCTTATCTGCATTGACAATAACGGTATCAAAATGAATGCTCTCTTGGGAAAAGATATCTCTCATTGCCACAGACATGATCAAAATAAAAATAGCCGGCATCACAAAAAGTGCCAACAAAGCTTGCTTGTCTCTAAGTACCAGAAGAAACTCTTTTTTTACCATGGCACTAAACATCCTGCACCTCACTGGTCAATGCTAAAAAATGTTTTTCAAGTGTTTCACTCTTGGTTTGAAGTATCTCTTTAAGTGTCCCCTGCTCGATCAGTTTCCCTTTTGCTATGACCGCTACATCATCACATATCTTCTCTATCTCATTCATATAGTGACTGGTATAGACCACAGTAATACCCAGATCTTTATACGCTTTAATAGAGTCTAAAATATCATTTCTGCTTTTGGGGTCTATCCCTACTGTTGGTTCATCAAAGTAGATGATCTGCGGGTCATTTAGCAATCCTATTGCCATGTTAAGTCTTCTCTTTTGACCGCCAGAGAGCGTAAAAGCCTCTTGATTTAAAAATTCTGAGAGGTTATTGATCTCTATGGCTTTTATATAATTCTCTTTAGATGCTTTTTGAATATTGGAAAAGAATTCCAAATTTTCTTTCACCGTAAGTTTTTCATAAAAAGCCAGATTTTGAGGTACAATAGAACTGATATTCTTGATCTCTGCGATCTCTTTTTTAAGATCCAACCCAAAGATCTCTATCGTGCCTTCATCGATATTGGTTAAACCGTTCAATATAGACAAAAGGGTACTTTTCCCTGCACCGTTCACACCCAAAAGACCGAATATTCTACCCTTTTTTATCTCTAAAGAGAGACCATCCAATGCGTTGATATCTCCATATCTTTTTGTGACATTTGATACCTTGATGACCATTTAGATATTTACCTTGAACTCAAGCATTTTTTTATAAACCTTAGCTTCATTTTCACTGATATCTATTAGCTTGTCGGAAATTGTTCTGTAATCTATCAGATTTTTTGATTTAATTGATTTTGCGATCATTAGAGCAAACTCTCTCCACTCATCTCCTACAGTCAACATTAACTTTGAAGCTTCTGCCAATACAGGATCGTTATCAAAAATCTCACTTGCCTCTTGGAGGAATGAAGCATACATAAATCTAAATCCTGCCCCACCTGTACCTATCTCTTCCTGCATTCTTACAATATGCCCAAGAAAGAGTCTGGCATATTTTTTCTCTTTGGATTCAAGCTTTAAAATAGCCTTTGCTAAATACCTCATACCTCGTATCCCCGCAATAGGTACTGGTGTATTGAGCATTGTTTTTGCACTCTTTTTTATATTTTTGGCGATCACGGGTTTAAGATTACTCTCTTTAGGTACAAAGAGTGGGTAATAAAGCAAGCCTTTAGGTGCCATCACCCCTTTTGCAAACCGTGCTTTAGTCAGTGATGCCCGTGAACAGGTGACACTTTTATCAAAGACAGGATCGCTGATGGAATACTTATCCCCCTCTCTATCGTAGATCAATAGGTTGTGTGCATTAAAATGGAAACGGATCTCCTTCGGAAAATATTCAAGCCAATAGACAGAACTCTGTGCTCCTACGATCTTTCCTTCTGACAAGAGTTCATCCAGCCTCTTTTCACCTTTTTCTTTAGATGAAAATGTTTCCATTTTCATCTCTATTTTCAGATTTTTTCGTATATTCTTAATGATGGATTTTGGCATACTTCTATAGGCAACCAGAGGCATACCCCCTATCTTCACAAAAGGTATATAGGCAAAATTAAGTGCATTGGCAAGACCAAAGACCATAGGTTCACTTAAATGCATCCCATGATGTCTTAGCATGGAAGAGACTACACCACTTTCACAATGTGCATGGTGTGTATGTTCAAACTTATTCATCTCTATCCTCTGGTATTGTTTTTATCTCATCTGCTGTTTTACCAAGTACATCACAATACTCCAACAACTTTTGTTCACTCAACTTTTCAAAGATCTCAGGTTTGAAATGTCTCTTGATCGTCCATTGGAAAAAACCTGTTGACTGTGCCAATACCAGAAGATCCATTCTTGCATCATACATATGATAATAAAGCGGTGACTTTCTCCCTGCTCTTACCTCTTCATAAGCATCATGAATACTCTTTTCTATATCTTCCAGTGCTGCTTTGGTTGCTATCTCTTCAACATCCCAACCTGTTGACCCAACAGTTTGCATCTTTCCCTTTTCATTCTTGGCATAGATAGCTTTTTTCATATTTGCATAGGTTTCACTGTTATCCTGCGGCACACTGTTGATATCCACTACACAGCCTCCAGTAACATAAACGCTGTAGAAAAACGTCCACTCTCAGGGATGTAACATAAAAGCTTCTCACCTTTTTTTATCTTGCCTGAGTTAAAAAGTTCTTCAAGCATGATATAGATAGACGCAGAACCTGTATTCCCTTTGGTCTCAAGGTTGGTAAACCATCTCTCTTGAGGGATATCACATCCGACATCCTTCATGGTATCATAAAGCTTATCTCTAAAATAGCCTGATGAGTAATGTGGAAGGAACCAGTCTATCTCCTCGGGTTTAAACATCTCTTTCTTCATCATCTCTTCAAGCGGTCTGTAGACTGTATATTGCAAAATATTTGCATTTAAAAGCTTTACATCCTGTTTTACGGCAAAAATAGATTTTGTCAACCACTCTTCAGGCAGATATTCTCTATATCCTCTGATACTGCCATCTTTGAGTTTTTCACATCCGGAGTACATACATGTCTCCAACTCACTGGCATATGATCGTGAAAATATCTTCTCTATTCTCAAAGAGAGTGTATCACTGTTTGGCTCACTACTTACACCGATCGCACCTGCCCCATCACTTAACATCCATCTTAAAAAATCTTTCTCAAAGGTCAGCTCTTTATTTCTTCTGACCATCTCCACTTTACTTTGCACCTCAGGTTCAAAGTTTCTTCCTCGCATCGAAGCTGAGATATTTTCACTTCCTGTAGTCACAGCAGCATCTATCTCTTCTGCTTTTATGGAGGTAAACGCATACTTAAGTGCTGTTAATCCACTCAGACAAATACCTGCAATACTTACTACTTCCATAGGCTTAAGATCAGTCTCCCCATGAACCATCAAAGCATGGCTTGGCAGAAGCTGATCAGGTGTGGTCGTACCACAGGCTAAAAGTTCAGCACTATGGATATCAAACCCTTTTCCTTCCAATGCTTTGATCGCAGCAGCAGCAAGTTGTGCATTGGAGTGTGTCGTCTCATTGGTCAGAGGATCAATCGCATAATATCTTGTTTTGATCTTATTGGATTTAAGTACGATCCTCTTCACCAAAGAGGGGTTGCCATCCACCATACCAAGAACATTTTCTATCTGGTCATTATCTACTGGATCATTTGGGAAAAATGATGCCATTTTATTAATATATACATTCCTCACACTAACTCCTATCTGCCACTTGGCTGTTCATATTTCACTTCCAATGTTTTCAATTTCTCTTTTTGAAAAATATTGAGTATTTTTCTTACTATAATATTTAGCGGTACCACAGTAAAGACCAAAATGACTAAAAAAACAGAGTAGAGCGTCAACCCTACTCTACGCCCTAAACTTCTCTTTTTACCAAAAAGCTTAATCAGTTTAGCCCAAATCTTGGAACTTCTTGTTGCAATCATCTCAGAAGCGATCAACTTTCCATTTACATTAACCGCACCAAGATTTTGAAGCAGTGCTTCACTCTGCTTTTCTCTGTCTTCTTTCAAGACTCTGTTTAAACGCTCCCCAAATCGTGAAGCTGCATCAATATCACTCTGGAGTATCCCTGCAGGAGGAAAGATAGCAAAAGCATCTTTCTTGCCTGTAAGTAACCATCGTGGTGTGGTAACAAAAGAGTAGATACCTTTACCCTGATCCGTTAAAGCCACATTATCAATAAGCCTTGCATGAAGATCAGACAGTAGTACCTTCATCTTCTCTTGTGCCATGACCCACATATCTCTACATGCGATCAATGTTATCACAGGTTTGTTATTAAATATCTTTTTAGCCTGTTCTGATCTTAAAAAGCCTACTATCGGGGTTGATGGAGCCAAAAACCAAATGGTATATCCTAAAATAATAAGATCATACTCTGGCTCAAGGTTTTCAAGTGCTTTTACTTCACAACCATCCATATCTACTGCTTCAGGAAACTCATCTGCAAATGCATAAAAAGACCATGGATATGGGTAGCTGTGAAGAGGTTCTATTTTTCTAATATCCACTTGAATCTCTGCATCAGGAAGTGTAGAGATAAAACTATCTATGACACTTTTTAGTTGCCCTGATTGAGAGTAGTAAAGCACTAAAACTTTTTTCAAAATAGTCCCATTCTTTTTATAGATATTATACACTAAATATCATTAAAATTTTATGGCTATCCCAACCATAATATTGAGAAATAAAAGATATTTAACGATATGATATATTTAAATTATACAAACCTTTTGATATAATCAAATGAATCTTACACAATGGAGTTTTAACTATGTTATTAGGTGTAAACATTGACCATATTGCAGTTTTACGAGAAGCTAGAAAAGTAGCAGACCCTGATCCGTTGGATGCACTTAGCATCTGTAGACGTGCAGGGGCAGACCAGATCACTATACATTTGCGTGAAGACAGACGACATATGCAAGACAGTGATGCAAAAAACATCATAGCACTCTCAACTTTGCCAGTAAATCTGGAGTGTGCCATCTCTCCTGAAATGATAGATATAGCCTGCGAATTAAGACCACACCGTGTAACACTTGTACCAGAAAAACGTGAAGAGGTCACCACTGAGGGTGGACTCGCAGTAGAAGGTGAACAACCTAAACTCAAAGAGGCTATAAAAAGACTACAGGCAGAGGAGATAGAAGTTTCTCTTTTTATTGACCCTACTCTCTCTGCAGTAAAAGCTTCTACGGAGTTAGGTGTGGAGTGGATAGAGTTTCATACAGGAAAGTATGCAAATATTTACGCCATGCTCTACACAAACCTAAGTAAAACACATCACAGCATCCCAGAACTTGAACTCTCTCGTAAGATACTCAAACAGATGCTAAGCGATGAACTCTGCAACCTTCGCCTACTCTCTTGTGATGCTATGGAACATGGCTTGCGTGTAGCAGCAGGACATGGTCTGAATATGCAAAATGTTAGTGACATAGTAGCCATAGAGACGATTGAAGAGCTCAACATTGGTCAAAGCATTGTTGCACGTTCTATCTATGTTGGATTAGAGCAGGCGATACTTGATATGAAAGAAAAATTAATTCGTTAATGTAGGGTGTTGTACCCTTACAACACCACATAAAAATTTAGATAAACGGTGTTGTAGGGGCACAACACCCTACGGGAGAAACATATGAAAAAAGTAGCTATCTCAATAGGTGACTTAAACGGTATAGGTATACAACTTGCCCTTGAGAACCATGATGCCATTTGTGACATAGTCACTCCCCTGTACTGCATAGACAAAACAATGTTAGAACAAGCAGCAGAAAAACTACACCTCACTATTCCTTCTGATTTTCAAACTGTAGAAAATATTGCTCCAAGCTTTGAGATAGAAGCTGGTGTAGTGAGTGTTGATAGTGGTAGGTATGCTTTTTCTTCTTTTACCACAACTGTAGCACTGGCACAAGAGAAAAAAGTAGACGCCATTTGTACCCTACCCATACATAAAAAAGCATGGGAATTGGCAGGTATAGACTACAAAGGGCATACTGATGCCTTGCGTGACTTCTTTGATGCTGAGGCTATTATGATGCTTGGGTGTCCACAAATGTATGTGGCTCTTTTCAGTGAGCATATCCCACTGAAAGAAGTAGCAGGAAGTATCAATGAAAAAGATTTAACACGATTTTTGATTGACTTTTACAACACAGCTAAACCTACATCAACTGTGGGTGTACTAGGGCTGAATCCTCATGCGGGAGATGATGGGGTATTGGGAGATGAAGAGACTATTATTCAAAAGGCTATAGATAATGCCAATAATTATATCTGTCGGGATGGGGGCAACCCGACCTACAGTGACCCTTTGGTACCAGATGTGGCATTTACCCCAAACAGAAGAAAAAAATATACCCACTATATAGCCATGTATCATGACCAAGGGCTAGCACCACTTAAAGCTCTTTATTTTGATGAGGGTATTAATGTGAGTTTGAACTTACCCATATTGAGAACTTCTGTAGATCATGGCACCGCATTTGATATTGCATATAAAGGAATAGCGTTAAATAACCAAAGCTATTTAAATGCAATAAAATATATAATAGAAAACTAAATAAAAGAACTATTTAGCAAAATAGTCCGGTATCTTCCTCTCTTACTATTTCACACTCTTCATTCATCTGCGAACAGAGCTTCTCCTGACAACAGTCACAAAGATATCGATAATTTTGCATATCATAATGGATCGTATCTCCGATATTTAAATCATCATAACACTCACCACACACATTTGTCACTCTTAAAAGTATCTCTTTTGTTGCCTCTTGTGTTACAAAACATG
>Ga0256827_10001305_pt1 | contig 15914 bp, 9 predicted proteins | sample CV84metaG_FD_185977 | JGI IMG/M metagenome (GOLD analysis project Ga0256827, IMG submission 185977) | Hydrothermal vent microbial communities from East Pacific Rise, Pacific Ocean - CV84 | ecosystem: Environmental > Aquatic > Marine > Hydrothermal vents | place: Pacific Ocean: East Pacific Rise... | reverse complement strand
AATATATGTATCAAATGTTACCAATGTATCAACGCGTTGGGAAATCGGCATATAAGGCAGATTTGGAGACTTCAATAACATTTGATAATTACTTAAATCAACCGCATAAGAACTATAAAACTATACATATTGCCGGAACAAACGGAAAAGGTTCTACATCGCATATGTTAGCATCGGTTTTGCAAGAGGCAGGTTATAAGGTTGGATTATATACATCGCCACATTTACGCAGTTTTACCGAACGAATAAAAGTAAACGGACAAGAAGTTGCTGAGGATTTCGTTGTGAAATTTATTCAGGAAAATAAAGCGTTTTTAGAAAAAGAAACTCCATCGTTTTTTGAGATGACAGTATTTATGGCATTTCAATATTTTAAAGAGCAACAAGTTGATATTGCTGTAATTGAAGTAGGAATGGGAGGTAGGCTCGATTCTACAAATGTGATTACACCGATTGTTTCTGCAATTACAAATATTTCGTTCGACCATACTGCATTTTTGGGAAATACATTAGAAAAAATTGCAATAGAAAAAGCAGGGATAATAAAAGAGAATATACCTGTAATTATTGGCGAAACTCAACCGGAAATAGAATTCACTTTTATTGATATTGCACAACAAAAAAATACAAATATTAGCTTTGCTGATAAACTTTTTACAATAGAATATGGTTTGTTAACAGCAGATAATAAGCAAGTTGTGAATGTAGAAAGTAATGGTGAAACAATATTTAAAGACCTTAAAACCGATTTGCTTGGTAAATATCAGCAAAAAAATATTGTAACAGCACTTGCAGTGATTAATGAACTACAACATTTAGGAGAAAGTATAACTACCGAAAATATTTACAGTGGTTTTGAAAATGTGGTAACAAACACAGGTTTAAAAGGGCGTTGGCAAATACTTGGAAACAATCCGCTAATTGTAGCCGATACAGGTCATAACGAGGCCGGCTGGAATTTTATTTTAGAACAAATAAATAATACTGCATTTAAAAAATTGCACTTTGTATTTGGAGTGGTTGATGATAAAAATATTGATAATATTTTAACAAAATTACCCAAAGATGTATATTATTATTTTACACAAGCAAAAATTCCACGTGCATTAGATTGTAATATTTTAGCCGAAAAAGCAATAAAATCAGGTTTGCAAGGCGAAATTATTTCTGATGTAAATGAGGCATTGCAAAAAGCAAAACAAAATGCAGATAAATTCGATTTTATTTTTGTTGGAGGTAGCACTTTTGTAGTTGCTGAGGTAGTGTAATTTTAACGTCTTTTAATACATAACATTTGAAATATATTTAAATAAAACTATTTTTGTATAATTAAAAAAGAATAGGAATATGGCAAGATTCGGAAGATGGATAGGCGGAGGCTTAGGTTTTGTAATGGGTGGTCCAATTGGTGCATTATTTGGTTTTGCAATAGGTAGTGTTTTTGATAATGTTACAGTAAAAAAACTTGAAGGCGGAAGTGCTACACAAGGCGATTTTACTCTTAGTTTGTTAGCTCTTATAGCTGTTGTTTTGAAGGCTGACGGTAAAGTAATGAAATCGGAACTAGCCTTTGTTAAAAAGTTTCTTGTTCAAAATTTTGGAGAAGATAACTCTAAAGAGCTGTTAATGCTTTTAAAAGGAGCATTGGATAAAGATATAAATCTTGTTGAGATAGCAGGCGATATTAAAGCCAATATGCGTTACGAAGGAAGGCACCAAATAGTACACTTTCTTTTAGGTTTGGCTCTTGCCGATGGCGAATTTCATGCAAAAGAAAAGCAAGTAATTGAACAAATTTGTGCATTACTTGGAATTACTCCAAACGACCAACGCTCGCTGTTTGCAATGTTTGTAAAAGATACCGAAAGTGCATACAAAATATTAGGTTTATCAAAATCGGCTACCGATGATGAAATTAAAAAAGCATATCGTAAAATGGCAAAACAGCATCATCCTGATAAAGTTGCACACCTTGGCGATGATGTAAAAGAAAAAGCAAAAGAAAAATTCCAACAAATACAACAAGCTTACGAAGATGTAAAAAAAGAGCGTGGGTTTAGTTAGATTATTAATAATGAAAAATGAAAATTGATTGGCTCTTAGAATACAATCCGGTTGTTTTAGCATTAGCAGCAACAATGTTTACGTGGTTTTTAACTGCGCTGGGAGCATCGATGGTATTTTTCTTTAAAACAATAAACAAAAAAGTATTAAATTCAATGCTTGGATTTGCGGCAGGAGTAATGATTGCAGCAAGTTTTTGGTCGCTGTTAAAGCCTGCTATTGAAATGACAGAAGAACGCGGTGATATTTCGTGGATACCTGCTGTTGTTGGTTTTTTATCAGGAGGAGCTTTTCTTTTTTTAGTCGATAAAATTATTCCTCACTTACATCTTGGTTTGCCAATTGATAAAGCCGAAGGTATTAAAACATCGTTACAAAGAAGTGTATTGCTTGTTTTGGCTATTACTTTGCATAATATACCGGAAGGTTTAGCAGTTGGAGTTGCATTTGGGGCTTTGGCAAATAATCCTGATTTGGGAATGTTATCAGGGGCAATAGTGCTTGCCGTAGGAATTGGATTACAAAATTTTCCGGAAGGTGCTGCTGTGTCAATACCTCTTCGTAGAGAAGGCTTGTCTCGACTAAAATCGTTTAATTATGGGCAGTTATCAGGTGTGGTAGAGCCAATTGCAGGAGTTTTAGGAGCATATTTAGTTTTAACAATTTCACCAATACTGCCTTATGCATTATCGTTTGCTGCAGGAGCAATGATTTTTGTTGTAATCGAAGAGCTTATTCCTGAATCGCAAATGGGTAATGAAACGGATTTATCTACCATAGGAGCTATGCTTGGCTTTGCAACTATGATGTTTTTAGATGTTGCTCTTGGGTGATTTTTAACACAATTCAATTAGTAATAAATATTATAGTCATTTGATTATTTATCGGCATAATAGCATATTTAAATGTCGGTAGTTTTGAAATTAAATTGAATTATTAGTAATATTTGCATTTATAATAGAATGTTTTGGTTTAAATAGTTATATAATAATGCTTTGGGTCTCCATGCATACCCTAAGTATAATATTGTTTTATATGTATTAATCAAGTATTTTATCACATCCCGATTGTGTTATTCTTCCTAATTGTATAAAATATTTGTATTTTTGAAATATGAATAAAATATTAAGTGAGAATAATGATAGAATTAAAGTATACGGCAAAATGTATAAATGAAAGAGTTATATGCAGTAGGTTCTGTTGTGTCTGATAGATTATCAGAAAATAGCGATATTGATTTACTGATAAAATTTGATAACATATCAATTGAGGAGTATACTGATAATTATTTTACACTTCATAAGTTATTCAGAAAAATATTTAACAGAAAAATTGATTTGATTACAGATTGGTCATTAAAGAATACATTCTTTATCAAATCAATAGAAAACTCAAAACAATTAATATATGTAGGATAGTATCAAAAAATATCTATACGACATTTTAGTTTCTGCCAAATCAATATTTGATTATTTAGGAGGAAAAAAGAAGAAGTTGAAAAATTACTAAATGATGAAAAACTATAATATTTTATACATAATAGCAGCTTTAACAACTCTTATTGGAGTTATTTTAAAAGTTATGCATACTCTGGGAGGCTTTCTTATTTTAGTTGGCTTTGTTTTGGGAACTATTGTTTTAATTATCGATAATTCTCGTTGCAAGAAAAGAGTTAAAGAGTTGGAGGATAAATAGTATATAAAATGAAAAAAAAAGCAATAATATTTGATCTCGATGGTACATTATTAAACTCACTTATTGATATTGCTGAGTCGGTAAATTATATTTTGGAAAAGCACAACTTCCCTACTCATAGCATTGATGATTATAAATATATGATTGGTAATGGAATTCAAGTTTTAATTGAGAAAGCTTTGCCTAACAATATTTCAGAATCTGATTTCGATAAATATTTTAAAGAAGCATTGGCAGTTTACGAACAGCGACAAACACAAAAATCGCACCCATACGATGGTATTGTTGAAATGCTTAACTCGTTATCTGACAGAGGGGTAGTGCTAAGTATTCTATCGAATAAACCTAATAATTTTACAAAATATGTAGTAAAGCATTTTTTTAATGTTATTAATTTTAAGATTGTACTTGGAGCAAGAGAAGGCATTCCTAAAAAACCTGCTCCTGATGCCGTTAACGAAATAGTTTGTGCACTTGGTTTCGACAAACAAGAGTTTATGTATATGGGCGATACATCAACCGATATGCTTACAGCCGGTGCTGCAAATATTGAATCGATTGGAGTAACTTGGGGATACCGTAAAGTTGACGAATTACTCAATGCCGGAGCAAAACATATTGTAAACACCCCTGGTGAAGTTTTAGAATTTTTCAAATAAAAAAAGAGGCTTTAGCCTCTTTTTTTATTCTATTAATATGAGTTCTATTTAATTTGAATCAGGATTATGTTGCATATTAAATTCTCCAGAAATGCTTTCACCAGACTCAGCAGTTCCACTAAAATTACCAATAATTCTACCACCAACATCATCTAAAGTTGTAATTACAATATTTCCTGAAGAAATACTATAAGAAGTTGTATCAATAGTTACTGAACCATAAGAATTAATACTTTTTGTGGTTTTTAAAGGTTGATATCCAGAAATAGGATATGTACCTTCACCAGTACAGTTATCTATACTAAAACTTATATAACCATCATTACCATGAGCATATAAACTCAATTCTGTACCATAATACTCACCATCAGCCGAAGTAAAATTATTATACGAAGTACCATCAATAGTAACATTATTAGAACCTACAGGAGGAGCAACAGGAGGACATAAAGTTATATTTCCTGCATCATAAGGAAATGATGCCCCATTAACCACAATAGAAGTTTCGTAATTGTACGCTTTTACATTGATAGTATAATAAGTAGAATTTTGATCAAACTTTAACTCAAAATAACCATTCTCGGAATATGTTGTTGCAACATTCACACTACCATCAGAAACAACAACCTGACCAGGTACAGGTTGTCCTGAACAATTAACTATATGACCAGTTATTGTTCCAACACAAGCTAATTGAATATCAGCATCAGTTCTTATTTCATTATTAGCTAAAGTATTCTCTATAATTGGTGCTGATGCATTACCAAAATAATCTTCAGCTAATACTTGAACAATAATATTATCAACGCCTGCGGGAACTATTCTAGAATAAATTCCATCATTATTTGTAATTGCATAACTTTGACCTACTTGCACCCTAATACCATTAACAGGATTTCCGTTACAATCAGTTATTCTACCTGTAATTGTTCCGTATTCTGAGAACTTTGTTTGCATACTCCATAAAGAAAAATGCCCTACTGCTGATACATATTTACCATCACGTTTTCTACCTCTACCTCCATTATTAGAGGCATAAGCTAAGTTGCCACCATTATACCAAGTATCAACAGAATCTGGAGCGTTTGGTAAAATAGAGTTAGGAATTTTAACATGTACCTCTGCTAACTGGTTATAGTTTGTACCTAAATCAAGTTCATTCTCATTATCATCAAATAAAGCAACCATTAAGCCACTATACGAATTTAAATAATAATCAGAATTTCCAATTCTACCAAATTGGTCTCCGCCTGCAACTACTTGAGAATATTCGGGTAATGTAGCATCAACATACTTAACATAAACATTTACATTACCAATATAAGATGTTCCATCTTCTTTTTTTATATAATTAAGATTTGGAGGAAAATATAGAATTGTATCTATTGGAGACGATAATACACCATATAAAACTCCGCCAGTTGTTGTACTAAAATTCATTGTAAAAGTTGTTGGATCCAACACCTCCATACTAACCATTGAAACGGCAACTTTAGTAACACCATTTATTTCTGCTTTACCTGCTCTATAAGTTTCAAAATATCCATCTTTTTTAAATTCGACTTTATATCTATCATTAGAAACAGGAATATTTTCAAATAAAAAAGCTCCATCAGTACTTGTTGTTTTAACAAAAGAACCAACAGTAACTTCCACTCCACTCATTGGATTATGATTTGTGTTAAAAACAACTCCTGAAATAGTTGTACCTACCACACCTGAGGGAGGTGAAGGGTTTGACTTATTTGAATCTTTATTACAGGAAATAAAAGTTATCGTTATTGCAATTACAGTAACAATAAAAAATTGTATTAAGTTTTTCATTTTTATATTTTTTATCAAACATCTAAAAAACTACACACATTACCAAATATTATGGCATTTTTTTGTTAATAAAATTTAGCAACTATTGTTATTATTTACATTTATGTATATAATATTTTATATTTTTATAAATATTTTCACATTAGTATAAAATGTATAAAACAACTGTATTATTAGTTTTATTTTTAATATTTTTTTGTTCAAACTCCAAAGGACAAAACACTGATAGCTTACTTAATATTTTAACAAAAACAGAGATAGATAGTGCTAAAATTAATATTTTACTCGAAATTGCAAATATTGAAGAAGAAAGTGATTCGGCACTACACTATGCTGAAGAAGCCTTAAAATATGCTGAAATAACTGAAAATAAAGAAAAAATTGCCGAAGCAAATATAACTTTAGCATATATTTATACTGATTTAGATTTTACTGAAAAAGTTATTAAATATTACAACAAAGCTGAAAAATATTATTTAAAAACAAAAAACAACGAAAAATTATATGAAATATATAAAAATATTGGTCAAACCTACGAATACGACGACAATTTAAAAGATGCAGGTACATACTACCTTAAAGCACTTAAAATAATTGAATCTCTAGATAATAACAAAATAGAACTTGCTCGTATTTTAAATAATATAGGTTCTATTTACTACAAACAGAACCAATTAAATGGAGCCGAAAAATATTGGAATAGAGCATTAATTAAAGTACAACAATTAGATTATAGCAAAGGTATTGCAACAATAATGTCTAATTTAGGAAATGTATCTCTCGAAAAATATGATATAGATTCTACAAATACATATCACTATGTTGCCGAAGCTGAAAATAAATTTTCAAAAGCATTAACTATTGCTGAAGATATAAATGATAGCTCAATAATATTATTAATAAATAACAACATTGGAAACCTTTACTTTAAACAAAAAAAATATAGTAAAGCCCTATTGTATTATAAAAAATCTTATTTCATAGCTAAAGAAGAACTAAATAAACAAAATGAGGTTATGAGTTTAATAAACATTGCAAATGTTTTTATGAACCTAAAACAATATTCAAAAACTATAAAAACATATAACAAAGCACTAATTATAGCAAAAGAAAATAATTATAGAAATCTATTAATTGATATTTACTCAAATTTATCTTCAATACTAGAGAAATCTGGTAAATACAAAGAATCATTACAATATTACGCATTGTACGACTCTTTAACAGGGATAGTATTTGACGAAAGTATAGCAGAGGCATACACAAAAAACGAAAAAAAATATAATTACGAAAAACGAGAAAAAGAAAACGAAAAATTAAAAATTGTAAACCAATTACAAGAAGAAAAAAATACAAAACAACGTTTATTCTTAATTGCATCAATTGTTGGATTATTGCTTCTATCATTCCTTGCTATTGCCATTTTAAGAGGCTACAGACAAAAACGAAAAGCAAACGAACTACTTGAGAAACAAAAAAATGCAATTACAATGGCTAATAAAGAATTAAACCAACAAAATGAAGAAATTAGTTCTCAACGTGATGAAATTGAAGCACAACGTGATTTAGTTTCGCAACAAAAAAATCAGATAGAACTTATACATACAGAAGTTACTCATAGTATTAAATATGCACAAAGAATACAAACCTCAATACTCCCTAAAAAAAATATTTTAGATAAAAATTTTACAGATTCGTTTATATTATTTAAACCTAAAGACGTAGTAAGTGGTGATTTTTATTGGTTTACCCACGTAGAACAAGAAAATATTACAATAGTAACTGCAGCCGATTGTACCGGACACGGTGTACCCGGTGCATTTATGAGTATGTTAGGTGTTAGTTTCCTTAAAGAAATTGTAAATAAAGAATATATTACAAACACAGGACTAATACTTAAAAAATTAAGAAAAGAAATTATAAACGCTCTTCAACAAAAAGGTGAAACAGGCGAACAAAAAGATGGTATGGATATGGCATTAGTTGCTTTTAATCATAAAACAAAAGTTCTACAATTTTCTGGTGCTAATAATCCTGTTTATATTGTTTCTGATAAATTAAATATTTTAACAGAACATACCGAATATAAAACATTCCTTGATGAAAATAACGTTAAAGGTAAAAACCTATACGAAATAAAACCGGACAAAATGCCTATTGCCATATACTTAAAAATGGATAGGTTTAAAACTCATGAAATACAACTAAAAGATGGTGATATGGTTTATATGTCATCAGATGGATATGCCGACCAATTTGGAGGACCAAAAGGTAAAAAATTAAAATACAAACCTTTTAAACGACTGTTACTAAATAACTCTTGTAAAGATTTAGAGTTTCAACATAACGAACTTGACAAATATATTGAAGATTGGAAAGCATATACCGACGAAAATGGCGAAGTATATGAGCAAGTTGACGATATTTGTGTTGTTGGTTTAAAAATATAAAACAAATGACAGTAAATACAAAAATAATAATATCTATAATACTATATGTTTCGATTAACGTATATGCCCAAAACGATTCACTTTTAAACATTTTAAAATCACAAAAAGATATTGAAAAAGCAGTAACATATAATCTACTTGCTCGTAGTTTTATTAAATCAAATCCCCAAAAAAGTATTGAGTATATTAATAAATCAATTGAATTTTCCACTAAATTTAAACAAAACAAAGAAACTGCACAGTCATATGTATATATGGCAGTTATAAACAAACGAGCAACAAAATTTAACGATGCAAAAAACTTTTATACTAAAGCTATAATAAATGCCGAAATTGCAAAAGACACTATGCTACTTTCTAAAGCATATAACGGATTAGCTCAAGTAAATTACAACACAGGAAATTACAAAGCTGCAATTAACTGGATAAACAAAGCAATAAAATATAAAGATCTTGTTAATGACAAACACGGAGAAGCTGTTGCATACAATACTCTTGGAAATATTTATAACGAATGGGGTAAAAAAGATTCATCAATTATTAGTTATCAAAAATCGCTAAAAATATTTGAAGAATCAGGTAATTTATATGGGATATCTGCAAATTTAAACGCTATAGGTGTTATATACGAAGTAATGGCAAATTTTACCGATATAAACAGATTCAATCAAGCTCTTGATTATTACAACCAAGCTTTAAAAATAAACCTTAAATTAAATGATAAAATAGAAATTGCTAACTCATACAACAATATAGGAAATATTAATTCTCAAATATTTAGCCATTATAATGAGATAATTATAATTACAAACAATAATACAGAAGTAAAAAAACTAATTGAAGAAAAAAATAAAGCTTATGAAAAAGCAGAAAAAAATCTTTTAGAATCAAAAATTATACGCGAAGAAATTGACGATATAAGAGGTATAATTAGCTCAGAAATAAACCTAGGTCGTTTATATTTAGATACAAACAAAACAAATATAGCTATAAATCATTTTGAGAAAGCTTATAAATCAACAATTAAAACTAACGACATATACAATTCAATTATTTGCTTACACCATTTAGCAACAGCATACAGACGAAAAAAAATATATAATAAAGCTCTCAAATACGCATACGATGCTCTAAAACTTGCTAAAGAAAAAAAGATTCTGAAATTAGAAAAAGATATTACTAATGAATTAAGTAAAATATATGAAAAAAAGAGAAATTTTAAAAAATCACTAGACTTCAAAAAAAAGTATATAACTCTCAGTGATTCAATTCTTATATCTGAAAATTCAAAATTGGTAGAAGACCTCAATAAAAAATACGAAACCGACAAAAAAGAAGCTCAAATAAAACTTCAAAACTCAGAATTAAAAAAGAAAGAACTTGAAAATCGTCAGCAAGAAATGTTAATATATGGCTTTTCCGTAGTTTTTCTTTTAATTTTAGGTGTTATTGTTCTTATTTACAGACAATACAAACATAAAAAAAAGGCAAACGAAAAACTTGAAGCAAAAAACAAACTTATTACTAACCAGAAAAAAGAAATTACCGACAGTATTTTATATGCAAAACGCATACAAACAGCTATATTGCCTCAAGGCGACTATATTCAAGAAACATTACCTGAGCGATTTATATTATTTAAACCAAGAGATATTGTTAGTGGTGATTTTTATTGGTTAAAAGACATTAACAATGAAGACACAGTTATATGTACCGCAGCAGACTGTACCGGACACGGTGTACCTGGAGCGTTTATGAGCATGTTAGGAGTTGCTTTTTTAAATGAAATTATTGCACGTCCTGGTATAAAAACTACAGGTGAAGTTCTCAATAAATTACGAGAAAGTGTAATTAAATCACTTCACCAAACAGGTCGAGAAGGAGAAACAAAAGACGGTATGGATATATCTTTTGTAGCTATAAATTACAAAACCTATATTGTTCAATTTTCAGGAGCAAACAATCCATTGTATGTTATTAGAGAAAATAATAAAAATGAAATTATTTGTGATAAAAAAATTGAAGGTAATTCGCATACACTATACGAAATTAAAGGAGATAAAATGCCAATTGGGATTTATAGAAAAGATAGAATGAAAGGATTTAAAACAATAGAAATACAATTAGAAAAAGGAGATCTTATATATTTATTTTCTGATGGATATGCTGACCAGTTTGGAGGACCGGAAGGTAAAAAATTCAAATATAAGCCATTCAAAAAATTAATTTTAGACAACTGTACAAAATCTATGAACGAACAGTCTGAAATCCTAAACACTACTATCGAAAACTGGAAAGGCAATTTAGAACAAGTAGATGATATTATTTTAATTGGTATAAAATTATAAATATGAATAAAGAAAAAAATCCTTCAATAATTGATGCGTTAATTCCAATGCTTTTTTTAGTTGGTATGTTGTCATTAGCTGTATATTTATTTGGCGATGATGCGTCTTGGGGACCAAACCAAATAGCTTTAACTTTTAGTAGTTTAATAGCAGCTTTAATAGGCTTAAAAAATAAATTTAGTTGGGAAGAAATGGCAAAAGGTGTTGGCGAAAGTATAAATCAAGCACTACCCGCAATTTTTATTCTACTTGCCGTAGGAGCTTTAATAGGAACATGGGTTATGTCTGGTACAGTAACTACAATGATTTATTATGGTCTAAAAATTTTAAACCCAAACATATTTTTTCCTACTGTAGTAATTGTTTCAGCAATAATATCTGCAAGTATTGGTAGCTCATGGACAACTGTTGGTACAATCGGTGTCGGATTAATTGGTATTGCTCACGGTATGGGTATGTCAATGCCAATGACTGCAGGTGCAATAGTTAGTGGAGCATATTTTGGCGACAAACTTTCTCCATTATCAGATACTACAAACCTTGCTCCTGCAGTTGCAGGCTCAAATTTATACGACCATATAAAACATATGTTATGGACAACAATACCATCAATAACTATAACATTAATAATTTTCACCATAATTGGACTTAATGTAACTGTTAGCGATAATATGACTATACAACAAGAAACTCTTACTGCAATATCAAAAAATTTCAACACTAGCTTATGGCTACTAACTCCAGTAATAGCTGTAGTTGTATTAGCTATACTAAAATGGAAACCATTCCCTACAATTTTATTAGGAGCATTAATAGGCGGAATATTTGCTGTAATTTTTCAACCGGAACAAATAATTCAGTTTGTAGGTAAAACCGATTTATCATACCCTCTTATAATGATAAAAGGTGTTTGGAAAGCAATGTATACAGGTTTTGAAACTTCAACAGGTTTCGAAACAATAGATTCACTTGTTAACAGAGGAGGTATGAACTCAATGCTTGAGGTTATTTGGTTAATTCTTTCAGCATTAATGTTTGGGGGCGTTATGGAAAAAACAAAATTATTAAATCGCCTACTTGTTTCATTATTAAAACTAGTTAGTGGTACAGGTTCGTTAATTGCAACAACCATATTTACTGCATTTGCCACAAATATTGTCGCTTCAGACCAATATATGGCAATTGTACTACCCGGAAGAATGTTCAGATTGGAATACGAAAAGAGAAACCTTGCACCCGAAAATTTATCTCGTGCCCTTGAAGACTCTGGTACATTAACGTCACCTCTTATTCCTTGGAATACTTGTGGAGCATACATGGCTGGTACACTTGGAGTTGCTACTGTAGCATATCTTCCTTATACTTTTTTTAATTATCTTAATCCATTAATCTCTATTATTATAGGATATTCTGGTATTTCTATAAAAAAAATTAAATAAGATAATTGTGTCGTAAATAATTTTTATTTTAGAGTTTTAGTATCAAAGTATAAATACATAATTTTATTTAGGACAGGACTGAAATAAGACCATTATTAACTATAACAAACAACAAACTTTATAACACCTAATAAATTTTTTAAAAAATTTATTAGGTGTTATTATATATTTTTTTTGTAATTTTATAAAAAAAATATGTAAAAATGAAAACAATACTTTTCTATCTATCGGTATTTGTAATAGTTGTAATTACCGGAAATTCACAAGCCCAAACAACATTTTCCAACAACTTAACAATAAAAAATCAGGCAGGTAGTCCAGAAACTACAGAACCTGTTGATATTGATAACGATGGCGATTTAGATGTGTTATATGCAAGAACCGGTGATACTGGTATATATTGGAAAGAAAACGATGGTTTTGGAAATTTCATTGCCGAACATGCAATAAATACAGATATTAACAATGTAAGAACTGTTTATTATGCTGACTTTAATAATGATAACAATATAGATGTTATTTGTGGGTCTCAAAACGATACTTGTTTAGTATGGTTTGAAAATATTAATAACGGTACCTCTTTTATTAAACACATAATTAACAACAATGCAATAAATTTATATTCTCTTTCTGCGTCCGATATTAACAACGACACATACTCTGATATTGTATATACGAGTGGCGACTCACTTTTTATGTACTTAGGTAATGGTAACGGAACATTTCAATCAAGACAATTAATATCAGATTCAACTATTGCATATTGTCTCTCGTTAGGCGATATTAATAATGATGGCAACATTGATATTGTATATTCCGACTATTGGAACGATAGAATTGGGTGGTTAGAAAACTCGGGAAATGCTAACTTTAACCAAAATCATCTTCTATTATCAGGAGCAAATGCAACTTGTTCAGCATATATTTGCGATATAGATAATGATGGACAAAAAGACGTTTTAGCAACAACAGAATTCTCACCTAACGAAATATTTTGGTTTAAAAATAATGGCAGTGGTAATTTCAGCTCTAAAATCCATATTAGTAATAATTTCTCAAATATTAAAGATGCATTTCCTGCAGATTTTGATAACGACGGTGATATAGACATTGTTGCAGGAGGATATAATAGAATTTATTGGTATGAAAATGATGGTTCTCAAAATTTCTCTTCACACATTCTATTATCAGGTTGTAGTTATGCTTGGAAAGTTAGACCTGCTGATTTTGATAATGATGGAGATAACGATATTCTTGCAATTCTAAACAGTAATAACAAAGTATTGTGGTTTAAAAACAAGCAAATACAAGCGTGTCATATTGCATCATACAAATTTAACAATAACACAAACGATACTACAATTAATAATCTTGACGGAATAAACTATGGAGCAGCATATACATATGATAGATTTTTCAACAACCATAATTCATTATCAGTTACCACCTCTAATTATGTTGAGAACAGAGATTCTGCATTATCTTATAATTGTAATACTGATGCATCAATAAGTGTTTGGTTCAGATTTCTTAGCCTATATAATGATACAAATGTTTTAGTAAACCTATACAACCAAAGTTCATTTGATTATGCATCAAATTTCACGTTAGGACTAATTAGAAACGGAGCTAATAATGCTGACACTATTATCATTGTTAGAGATACTCATATTGATGTTCCTGAATTTACAAAAGTAGCCTATCATTTCGATAACCAAATATGGTATCACTTAGTTGTAACAAGAAATTTCACAACATCAAAATACGACGTTTATGTAAATAATCAACTTATAAGTTCTCCACCTTTCAACAATAATCAAATATATACAACATATGACTATCAAGCTATAACAATTAGCTCTCCTGCCTCAAACCTAAGATTTAATGGTTATATAGACGATGTTGATATATATAGCTGTACAATAAACTCAACTACTATTGATTCACTATATCATATTAATAATTGGGACTCTCACGAATGTCTTGCTGCATCTTACCTACTAAATCACAACTTAACTGATGAAACAGGTATTAATGACGATATAGACCCATACCCGTCAAGTAGTGTTAATTATACTAAAGATAGATTTGGAAATAATAACTTTGCATGTGAAGTTGATACCGAATCGTACATTGATATATACAGTAATCAGTTAAATCTCAACAATAACTTTTCATTAAGCTATTGGGCTAAATTTGACACATTACATGCCGATACAACCTACTTTTTGTATGATTATAAAGACCTTTATGAGTACACAAATTTCGTACTTTATTTTAATAAAGATGGAGAACTTTTATTAGGTTCAGGTTACGATACATTAGAAACAATTAACGGAACAGGATTTTATATTTCTCCCCATAAAACATATCATTTTGTTATTATTGGTGATACAAGTGCTAACTTAACAAGCATTTATGCAAATACAGAATTAGTATATCAAGAAACATATACACCATTAACTGGTACAATAATTGGCACAGGTGAAGAAATAGAATTTGGTGGTTATAACGGTACTGTTGATGATATAAATATATATAGGTGTGTATTACCACAAGAAACTATTGATTCATTATATTATGTTGGAGATTGGGATAATAATTCTTGTTTAGTAGCAACCTACCTTCTTAACAATAATATTAACGATAATAGTGGAAATAACCATAATGCTTTTACATTAAATCCGCTTCCTTCAAGTTTTGTTAATGACCGTTTCGATATGCCAAACAGTGCTATGTATATCGACGATTCTTTAGGTTTTGCTTCAATAAGTTCAATATACAACATAACAGATGATATGTCGCTAAGTTTTTGGTTAAACATTGATACACTTACAAGAGATACAACATATATTTCTGCATTAGTAAGTTTCGATAATGACTTTTTTAATTATATTATAGCTATTGAAAAAACTCAACATAAGTTATTGTTTGGTCAAGGAACAGATGAAACAGGTTTATATTGCGATTACTTTAATTCAGAATACAGTTTAAACCTTCATGAAACATACCATATTGTTGTAATAAGAGATGAAACAACGCACAAACTATACTTTTATGTAAATAACGAATTAGTTAATACTGTTAATTATACAACAAATATTAACTATTATTTAGGTCAAGAAGAAATTTTAGTATGGGGAGCAATTGATAGTTTAGATTTAACAGTTGATGATATTAACTTATATCGTTGTAAAATTGATGAAGAAACTATTGATAGTTTATACCATGTAGGTAATTGGAATGGAGACTGCTTTGGCTTAGCGATAAATTCATTAAGTATAAACGATGCTACTTGCGGACAAGCAAATGGTACAGGATTTGTTGATGTAACTGGAGGCTCTGGAAATTACACATACTTATGGTCTGACGGTTCAACTACCAATATAGCAACATCATTAGAAGGTGGCTCAAATACAATTCAAATAAATGATA
>Ga0256827_10001304_pt1 | contig 15918 bp, 14 predicted proteins | sample CV84metaG_FD_185977 | JGI IMG/M metagenome (GOLD analysis project Ga0256827, IMG submission 185977) | Hydrothermal vent microbial communities from East Pacific Rise, Pacific Ocean - CV84 | ecosystem: Environmental > Aquatic > Marine > Hydrothermal vents | place: Pacific Ocean: East Pacific Rise... | reverse complement strand
TAATCTTATCATTATCTTTTTCCATATTAACTAAATTTTTTGCTTCATGATACCAAATATAGTTTTTTTTTGGTATTTTCCAATCTAATCCATAAGTCAATTCCAAACATTTTTCAGAATCTACAGGAATTGGTATACTTTCACCTAAAAAAGATATTGTTTTAAAGTTCATTAATTCCAATGGGTAACTATATCCAGTATAAGTAAATCCCCTTTTTATTTTTTTATATAGTTTTTCTTTAAATTTTAATGATAAAAAAGGTTCTACAAAGATTAAAATATTTGTCAAGAAACACTTTACCAACAATCTTATATCACTTTTTTTACACTTTATTTTATTAATGATTTTTGGCATATATAATCTTTCAACTATAAAACTATAAATCCTATCAAGAAATTTTCTATTTGGAGCAATCCATTTTACAGAAGCTGTTGTTTTATCTTTTTCATAAAAACTAATATCTACTTTTTTAGTATTAGTTTCAAAATGTAAACAATCCATTTCACCAAAAATATATTCCTGCTGAAATCCATTGTTTCTAAATAGTTGCTCAATATATTCTATTTGTACTTCATCTTTCCAAACCGCAAAGTCAATATCATTGTCCCACGGTAAAATCATACTGTCTCTAACGATACCAAGCAATGTTCCGTGACATACCCAATAATTAATACCGCTAGTTCTTAATATACTATTAACTTTCTTAAACAACATGTCTTCTTCTCTATAATCTGTATTATTTTTCAAGAATTATCCTCATCAAAACTGGATTATCGTCTTTATATACTGATAAATTATTTTTTTCATTAAAATATCGTAACTTAAAGCCCAGATACAATACTTTATTAAGAAATTTATTTGAATCTATAAATCTTCTGGTATGATCTGTAAAATATGTATTATTACCTAGATTCTCACCTATACCATATAGAGAATCTTTTGTAGTTCGAACTTCTATACAAAATAATCCTTTAGTAGCTAAATGCTCATATACTTTAGACAGTACTATATCTTCTTCTTCTTGTTTAATAGCATGCATAGTAAATCGTGAATAAAAGACATCAAGATTACCATATATCGAATAATCCTCAGTAACAAAATTATCAGTTTTTGCAAGCAAATTAGTATTTAAATCTAAAGATAATTTATTTTTCTCCACTTCTATTGCAACTAAACTTTGATCTAATGCTATTACATTATGCCCCTGCCTTACAAAATATATAGCATCCCTTCCATTGCCACAACCCAACTCTAAAATTTTTAAATTTTTATTTTTAAAAAGTTCTTCTTGACAGAAAGTAGCAAAGCTACTTTGATTACTTATCTCTTTATCGCTACCATGTTCTTTATAATATCTATCCCAATATTCTTTATCCATCATTTTCCTTCATATAAATTTTTTTGACCAAATAAAATGACCCTAGATGAAATACAAAAGCTTGAAATACAATAAAAAATGATATAAGCAAAAAAACATAATTTAAATTAAATTTATATAATATATCCACAATTATTAATACCAAAAGCGAGTCTATAGATCTTGCTCTTGCATCTAAAACACTTGAAAAAGCAAAATAAATTTTAAAAAGAATACTTTTTAATTCAATGTCTAAATTATCATTTATTTTCTGATTTTTAATTTTATCAGAATTATACTTTCTATATTGCGAATCTGTATGTGTTTTAAAATTAGTAACAGACAATAAAAAAGCAAAAATTGGAAATAAATACATAAATTCTGGATTTTGCAATAACGAATAATAAACAAACGCTAGTCTAAAGGCAACATCACTAACTAAAGCTCCATAAACATCTAAGCTATGTCCTACAAAAGATGTTTTACCTAAACGCCTAGCTAATGGACCATCTGCCCAATCAAAAGTACCTTTTGTAAATACTAAAAAAATTCCTATCAATTGAATACTAGAATTACCTAAGTTCAATAAAAATGCACCTGACACCCCACATAATAGATATAACATAGTTATAAAATTAGGATTTTTTATAATACCTTGAGTGATATATAAAAATAATGCTGCTGTCTCCATATAATAAACAGATTTAATATATGTATAAGGTGAATATTTATTAATTAAATTAGAATAAGTACCAATATTATATTTATAAAGTTCTTTTCTTATATCTCCATATTTAATCATCTTTCCATTCCTTTATTTATCACTTTTTTCAATGATTTTAAAAATCTTTTTATATCTTTATAATCAATATCACCAATATTTGCTACTCTAAAGGTGTTAAATTCTTCAATTTTTCCTGGGTAAATTGTAAATCCTCTATCATAAAAATAATCATGCATGTCCTCAAATTCTACTCCATTTGGGATAAAAATAGAAGTAATGATTTTAGTATGATATTTATCATCTACAAGATATTTAAGATTATTCTCTTTTAAAAATTTTATTAAAGTTTTCCAAGATTTTGAGTATCTTTTATATCTATTTTTTACACCTTCTTTTTTTATTTCGATTATCGCTTGTTTTAAGGCATAAAGAGTTTGAACAGGTGGAGTAAATCTCATTTGATGAGATTTTATAAAGTTTTCATATTGTGCAAAAAGATTTAGATAAAAGTTTCTAGGTTTTATATCTTGTAATTTTTCAATTGCTTTTTTATTTGCTATGACAAATCCTACTCCTGCCATCCCTTGTATGTTTTTATTTGAACTTGCCATAAGATAGTGAATATTTTGTTTCTTCATATCTATAGGTATAGCAGCATAAGAACTCATAGCATCAACTATAAATTCAAGGTTGTATTTTTTAGTTATACTACTTAAATCATCAAGATTATTTAAAAGTCCTGTTGTTGTTTCATTATGAATTACTGCAAGATGAGATATATTTTTATTTTCTTTTATAACTTTTTTTAACTTTTTAAGATTTATTGGTTTTATAGGTGAAGATTCAAACTCTATATAGTTCATATCATATGCAGATGCTATTTGACACATTCTTTTACCATATGCACCATTATTTACTATCAATATCGCTTTATCATGCGGTACCACTGAAGATATAACAGATTCAACTACTGCCGTTCCACTTCCTCCAAATAAAACTGTTGTATATTTTTTAGGACTTGCCACTATTTCTGTAAGCTCAACTGACACATACTCCATTAAATCACCAAACTCTTTTTCTCTTGGACAAATATCAGGCACTACTTGAGCCATCTTTACACTATATGTAGTTGTTGCTGGTCCTGGATTTAGAAGTATATTTCTTTGAAACTTAGAAGCAATTACTTTCATAGTATTTTCTCTCATTTTTGTACTGCTAATTCCTTTTGTTCGTGGAAATATCAAAAGTTTCTCTTTTTTGATATGATTTGAGTTATCATTACCATGTGCAAGTAAATCAATATCATATTTTTTCAGTGTATCATCTGTAAGAAGCCAAGGAGTTTCAACAACTTCATCTACATACTTTATAGCTTCTAAAACTTCTTTTCTATACTTAAAAGCTAGTTCAGGGGTATATCCTTTTTTTAATATTATCTCTTTATCAGCTGTGAGTCCTACTATAACTTTTCCATACTTAGATGCTTTTTTAAGTAATCTTATATGTCCATGATGGATAATAGTAGCTGACATATCTACCATAATTCTTTTTTGAGCATTTGTTATTTTAGACATTATTTAAATTCCTTTACTTTTACAACTTCAAGTGGTGGTCTTGGTGTTTCATCATCAAGTCCACATTTAACATATATAAAATTGATCATTTTATTATCAAGTTCTTTTAAAGTATTATTTAAATCATTAACACTTTGGATACTTTTATCTATAACATTTAGATTTGAAGCTTTTGCAATATTTATATAATCTACATGACCTTGATAGGTATTTTGTCCACCTGTAGATTTATTTTGTTCATTGTCAAATAATATATAAGTTAAATCTATATTTTTATATCTTCCTACTGTTGTAAGTCCGCCCATATGCATAACAAACTCAGCATCTCCACCAAGAACTATTACTTTTTTACCTGCTAAACTAGCTCCTAGTCCTAATGATAAAGCTCCACCCATATTCCCTGCCATATAGAAGTTATTTGTATCTTTCATAAAACTATACATTTCACGACTTGTATTTCCAGTAGTTCCTATAAAAAGTGTATTAGTATCTTTATATTCTTCATTTAAAGCTAATAAATATTCACTTCTAGCAATCAAAGATGATAGATCTAATTGATGTTTATCATCTAAAGATACTTTACTAAAAGTGTCTTTTTGTAAAATACAAATAGTTTCGCTAGTGTCACATAGATTTATTTGTTCTATTGCTTTATCTATATCTTTAGTATCTAAAATAGTATTTTCATATCCATAAGATTTTATAAGTTCTGGTAATTCTGTTGCTAAGTGCTGATGCTGTATCTCACTATCTCCATCTTTGTATGTTCTCCAAGATGTGATAATTGGAAATATCACGCTATAAGGTTTAAGTAAACTAGTGATACAGCTTCCCATATTTGTAAGTCCAGAACTTTGAACAATTACTATAGGATTTTTCCCTGACATTTTAAGACCTGCCGCAATACTACATGCAACTGCTTCACTAGCACAAGGAATATACTCGATATTTTCATTATTTATAACTGCATTTATAATATTTTTTGCAAAACTACAAGGCACCACACAAAGATGGGAGTAACCTTCTTTTATTAAATTATCTAAAAACTTATTTGTATCAAGTGCCATTATTTTGTTCCTGGAATCAATTCTAAGATATCTTTTATCTTCATACAATCTGGCTCTGCTTCAAGCGTCCTTTTATGTTTTAGTATAGATTTTGCAACATTCATCATACCAGGATATGCAGCTCTTAGCATATGGTTTGCATAGATTACTACATTTACACCTATTTTAGCAAATTCATCAGTTGTGACACTGTTAAATGATGTAGGTACAACTACTATTGGAGTCACTGTATCTTTTTCTCTAAATTTTGTTACAAACTCTATAATCTCTGCTGGATCTTTAAGTCTTGAGTGTATCATTACTCCATCAGCACCAGCTTCAACATAAGCAAAAGCTCTTCTTAGTGCATCATCCATCCCTGCTTCCAAGATAAGAGATTCTATTCTAGCTATTATCATAAACTCATTTGTTATTTGAGCATTTTTTCCCATTTTTATCTTATGACAAAAATTTTCTATAGTATCTTGAGTTTGAGCTACATCATTTCCAAATAAAGAGTTTTTCTTAAGACCTGTTTTATCCTCAATAATAACTGCACTAACTCCTGTTCTTTCTAAACTTCTAACAGTAAATTCAAAATGTTCTGGCTTACCACCTGTATCTGCATCATAGATGAGAGGTTTAGTAGTAACTTCAAATATCTCATTTATGGTATTGAGTCTTGCTGTTGTATCTACAGCTTCTATATCTGGCTTACCTTTTGAGGTAGAATCGGTCAAAGAACTACTCCACATCCCATCAAAACTAACCTCTCCACCATCATTCGTTTGTTCACTTGCATTCTCAGCAATAAGCCCACTTAAAGCATTGTGCACCTCAAGTATTTTTACTATTTTTCCAGAACTAATTATTTTTCTAAGTCTTCCAAGTCTTCCTGTAGTAGTAATACCTAAACTTCTCATCTGTTCTTTTATATTTGCTTCACTTATATCTTTTGAATAAGGAACTTCTATCAACTCTCCATTCCATTCTTTTAAAAGTTTTATAACCTCTTTTCTATATTTTCTCTGGCTATTATTTTGCCAATCATCCCCATGTACTACATATTTAGGTCTTAATTTTAAAAGATTTTCTCGATAACTTGCAAAATTTTGAGGAATGATTTCCTTTACCATTTTTAAATTTTCTAGAACCTCTCTTCTTCTTTCATAACTAAGGTAAGGTATATCATTTAATTCTCCACAAGCTTTTAAAGTTAAAAGTCCAATCGTCACATCTCCTAATTCACTAGCTTTTTTTAATACTTTAATATGTCCTGCATGAAGTAAATCTGCTATTAAACTTATATAAACTTTTTTCATTTATATCCTCTATGTAATATATTTCTTATTTCATCTCTGGAAGTCGCAAAAATGTATGGAAAAAAATATACAGAAACTGTAACTAAAAAAGTATATAAAACACCTGAGAAAAAAAACTCCAATAAAGAACTCTTAAAGAAAAAAATGCTACTAGCCAAGTAAGCAAATATACTAAAGAATACGATAGAGTACAATTGATGCCTTAAAAAATATATCATATCAAATTTCAAAAGCTTTGCATTAAAAAAAAGTTGAATATTAACACCAATGAATTGAACCAATATCATTTTCAAAGCAAGACCAAGTGCTGCAAAATCACAAATATATATAAACAAGAAACTAATCAGTATACCTAGTGGTTGAGTAAAAAGTGCTATATTTCTCATAAGTTTTGTTTGCCCAGTAGCATAAAAAATACTACCACTTAACTGCCCATAAGTCTGATGGATAGGGTAAAGAGCCATTACAACCAGTACCCAATAGGTATCCTTAAAATTTGCATCTGTAAAAATAGTTAAAATATTTTCACTCTGCATAGAAACAAAAACAGCAAAATAAGCTGCTACACTATATAGCATCGGGACATAACGAAAAAAAAGTTTTCTCATGGTTTTAAGATCTTTTTGCTCATAAGACTTTGAAAACTCTCTTGTAATAATAGGTGTCATAGCACTTGTAAAAAGAAAACACATAGCAGCTAAAGAATAAGCTAAACCATAAAAACCTGTTTGTTCACTTCCTGCTACTTTTTGCAACAACCAAATATCAAAAAAACCAGCAACTAACCCGATTATACTATAAACCAAAAGAGGATGACAATAACTTACGAATTCTCTAATTAAAGAATAAAATTTAGACACAAAGGTTAAAAATTGCAAATTTACAAATATATCTTTTTTAAAAAAAAGCCAAGCAAGTAGTATAATAAAAGAGGTCAATACTATATACTGAAAGTAATAATAACTTTTTAAATCAAAGGCAGTAAGTTTGATTAAACCAATCAATAATATCAAAGAGAGTACCTTTTGTATTATTTTAATTAATTCAACAGAAACGGTAATGGCATAAGCATCTGAAATCTTGATAAAAATTTGCACAAGCCAAGTAAAAAAACCAAAAAACAAACCAAAAAAAACATACTTTTTAGGAATATTTGGCAATAAAAGTTCCGCAAGATTAAAATGTATAACCAAAATCATAGTAATAAAAAGTATCAACAAAACTACCGAAGCATATAATAAGTAAAAAACCATCAATTCTTTTCGTTTGCGATTTGCAGAAAGTTTTGTAAAAAAAGCTGTAGAACTTCCCATGTCTAAAAAGCCGATAAACTTCATAAAAAAATCTTGTAGATAAACAAACTGCCCATAAGCCAAAGGACCTAAGGCTTTTGGAACAATAGCAACTAAAACAGCATTAATAACACCCGCTACAATATTGGCTAAAAGTTTGATACTATATCTTTTTTTCAGGCTATGTTCTTGCATTTAACTCTTTTTCTAAAATATCATTTACCATTTTTTTTGTGTTACATTTCTTGGATGAATAATATTCTATGATATCATCATATCTTTTTCTATTTTTTGTAATATTCTCTATATCTCTTACTTTTTCTTCTAAATCATTCACTGTATCTACAAGAATAAACATTTTTTTCATATCTTCAAGAGTTTCTTTAGGTAAAGGCAATGGTGCACCTTTGAATAATATAATATCTTTCTTATAATGCAACTCTCTATTGATAAATTCTGAAGAGAAATAATCACTTATTATATATTTTGATTTCTGAACTAATTCACTAATTGGTGTACTAAACTCAATGGTAATATTTGGATAATTTTTACTTAATTCCAGAAATGGAATATATAGGGAAGAACCAGTTAGAATACCAGACTGTATCTTAACACATATCTTTTTATTTTTAATCTTTTTTCCAAATAACTCTATTATGCTTTTGTGTCTTTTATAAATATTATTGGCATCAACAGATAACAAATTAATTGTACTTCCGACATACATACCTATACATTCATATTGTGTACAATAAACTATATATAAAAAATCATATTTATTTTCTTTAGCGTTTACATCATACTTAAATTCTTTATTTCTTATTGGATAATTAAAATTAATACTACCTACATTATATACTTTTTTAGCACCTCTTTTTTCAAATAAATTTTGAGTATACTCATTAAAAACAAAATTTATATCTGCAGGATATATCTCATTATATTTTAAAAATATATTCTCTTGAAGATAACTACCATGTTGCATAAATATTATAGGAATATTATTTTTTTTATACAATAAAATATCTTTATAATTTTCATATTTAGATAAAAAAGTAAAAGGATGAAACTTAATATTTGAATTTTCACTAAAAGAAGAAATTTTACTACAGATATCTTTATATTGATTTTGAATATATAAAAATTTTGAAAGCAAGATTAAACTGTTTTCTATGTTTTTTGCCAATTTATAAACTTTATGTCTATCTATGCCATTCTTAATTGTAATAGCCCTTATACTATTATATATATAACTATAATATTTATTATCATAAGTTAATTTAATACCTTTTTTTATGTATTTATTATATATTTTTTTTAGTAAGTCCTTTTTATTTATAAATGCTTTAAGATTATTTATTTTATAAAATAGTTTATCTTGATTTCCGATAAGAATAAGCTTATCATCATCCTTCAAGATTAATTTTTCATTTTCAATATCGGTTATATATACAATTTTATAATTCTCTACAAAACCATATAAATATTTTAAATAAACTTCAAAGGTTTTAACTGAAGCTAAATCTCTAAATAGAAATAAATACTCTTCGTAACCTTTAAATAACTCATTTATAGATGAATAATCTTTTAAAACAGCATTGTGAAAATCTTTTTCTGATACAATAGCAGAATGAAATGTCTGATACTCAATTTGCAAAGCATCTAATAAATAGTTAGAATAAGGCGTCAGTGATAAGATTTTATGATTTTTAACTGCAATGTATTTTGATAAATCAAGATTTTTTTGTTTATATCGTATATCAACCACATAAAGGGCTTTGTCATTCAAATCGCTCTCCAAAATCATAGTCTTTTTTTCTAACCTCACCTAAAAAATCTTGTAAATATTTACATATAAAATAGTAACACACTATATCAATTGAGTTTATATTTTAATACCCAGTGGGAAAATCTTGATTATTCAGAGTATTCAATTGACAATTATTTTCTGTTTTATATTCTTATTGATATCATATATATATTGATTTGATTCTAACATATCAATTAATTCATTATAACTAAAATCTATGTTATTATTAAATTTTCTATATATCTCTTTAATTGCTAAATAATCATCTTTTTCATCAAGTGTTAATCTATACTTTGAATAATCATTTATCTCTTTATAGCTACCGATCCTATATTTATTTTTATTTGAAATATAAATATAAGGTGTTACATGTTCTTTTTCAAAATCCAAAATAGCATTATCATACATTTCCTGTAGTATTTTATAATTAAAAACTTCAACATCTAAACCAATAGGTATAGTCCTCTCTATTCTGTTGGATACATAATCATAATTCCCACTTAAATATTTATCTATAGTTTTTTGCATAATTTGAACATCAATCAATGGACAATCTGAAGTGATACGAATAATTATATCATTTTTTTTTAAGTTATATTTTTTAGCACTTTGGTAATACCTTTCTAAAACATTCTCTGTACTACCTTTAAAATATTTAATATTTAATTTTATACATAAATCTATTATATCTTTTTCTGTACCATCATTTGTTGTTGCAATAATAATATTATCTTTATATAAATAAAGTCTATTAATCAAAGTTTCTAACACTGTAGAATTACATAAAGGAAGCATAATTTTTTTAGGTAATCTAGTTGATGTCATTCTTGCTTGTATAATAATATATAAATTATTTATATTAACTGTCTTCATTACTCTACCTCTACCATTTTTAATAATAACTTTTTACCATCTATAGTTTTAATATATGCATTGGGATAAGGGTCTTCTAGCATTCTTATTTTATTAAATAAATATTCCGATGATTTAGTTTTAAGCTCTTCTATTGTTATTTCACTCTCACTTGATTTTCTTCTTTTATAATATGTAGCCTGTGTATTATTCTGTTGTTTTAAACTATAATTACCTTTTAGCATTTCCATTGTTAATTTAATACCAATTTTAGTAATACCTTCAAATATACTATCTAAATGCCCGTTAAGTGATATTTCTTCTTGTAACACAATATCTCCATCATCTAAGTTATCAGTCATTATAAAAAGTGTTACCATGCTTTGTTTTTCATTATTTATAATTTGATTTTGTATAGGACTGCCACCTCTATATTTTGGCAAGGGAGATGGATGAAGCATAATACATTTATAATTATTTATGATATCACTTGAAACTATCCAACTCCAACCATAAAATAGTATATAATCAGGTTTAAAATCATGTACTATGTTATCCGAATATTTTTCATGTGAATCAATGATAAGATATAAATGATCACTATTTTTTTGAATATCTAAATAAATATCTATAGCCCATTGTCTATAAGTAACACATAAAATTCTCATTCTATCATACCTCTAATTAATTTAAAAGCTTCTACATTATTTTTTGCTATTTGCATGCCACGATAATTTGATAATACTTCAAGTCCTTTATCAGAACGAGGAAATGGAAAATCTTTAGTTTCTGATAAATATTTATTTAAAGCTTCAATTTTCAACTTTAACTCTTTATTAGATAATTCAATAAATAGATTTGGCTGGAAACTATCAGAAAATCTCCATTCTGACGAAGATAAAATTTCAAAACTTAATATATTTTTGACAAAATTCTTTGCCCCAGGTCTTGTTGCTTGAAGAACAGCTTGATATGTAAGTTGATGATCATTGTTAACATCAAATTCAGAATGTGTAAAAATGGTATCCGGCTTAAATAAATTAATTTCTTTTTCAATAGTTTTACCTATATCTATTAGATCAATCTGATCAAATCTACCGCAATTATAATTATTAAATGTATACTCATTAACACTTAATAAATTTAAAGCTTCTATTGCATAACTATTTCTTTCTTCTATGGTTTCTCTTACATTTGTTGTATTTAATTCTTTTTTATTGTATCTACAACTACTACCTTCCCCTAAAAATAAAACTTTAAATATTATATTTGAATTATTTTTATACTTAGCTAACAAACCACCACAGCCCAAAACATCATCATCTGGATGAGCAACAACCAATAATACTCTTTTCATGCTAATCATCTAAAACCAACCCATATGGATGAAATTCATTTGTAGTATAATTACCTAGATTTAGATTATTAAATAAATTATTACCATAACTAATGATTTTATCTTTTTTTTGCAATGAAATATTTGATGAATGTCTTCTGTAATAAAATAGTGGCCGATCCACTAAATAACCTTTATAATCTTTTAATAATAATTTAATAATTAATTCATAGTTTTCTAATCCACAATTTATGCTGTTTTCATTATAAAAACCTATTTTTTGCAAGATTTCCTTATTATACAAAGTACCTGTTGCCAAAAAATCACCTCTATTCATGATTTCTGTTTTTGAGAACCCAGGTAACACTATCTTGTCAATAATATTACTATTTTCATCAATTGTCCAGTAATTACTATAAACAAATGATACTTGTTTTAGTTTAATAGTACTTACTAGCTCTTTTAAAAAGTTTTTTTCTAATTTATCATCTGCGTCAACACGAACTATATATTTACCTATTGCCTTAAGTATCCCAAAGTTTGATGCTTTTTCTATACCACTATTGGTGTTATTAAATATTTTAACTTTTTCATTTTTGGCATAGTTTAGTAGTGTCTTTTTTGTACTATCTGTACTTCCATCATTTACAACTATAACTTCATAATCATCAAAAGTCTGATTCAGACAAGAATCTATACATTCTCTTATATATTTATCATAATTATATGATGTAATTATAATACTAACTAGCATTTAAAAACCTATATCTTTAAATGATAAAAAATCACCTTTAGTAATATTATTTATTAATGGCTTTCCTATAATCCTGTCTAATTCATAAGGTAATATTGAGTTTTTAGGTGCTGGCCTCAGTATATCTATCATCTCTGATGTTATAATATCACCAACTTTCAAATCAGTAGAAGCTCTCAAACATCTCCTTTGAAGAACTATTGTTTCTTTTTCATTATCTTCTACTTCTTTTATGCCACTACCTAAAGCATATTCAAGTTCTCTTGTAGCATCAACCATCTCTTTCCAAGATCGTGGATTCATAGAAAATTTATGGTCTGGACCTTTTAAGTCATTGTTATCCGTAAAGTGTTTTTCAATTACTTTTACTCCCAATGCAACTGCACCTAAGACTGTAGTATGTCCAAGTGTATGATCTGATAATCCTAGAATAGCATTAGGAAACATTAATGCATATGATTTTAAAACATTTAAATTTATATATTTTAGATTTTCATCATTCGCTGTATAATTTGTATTACATTGCATTAATACAATATTTTTATTAATTTTTTCTACCATTTTCATTACATCTATAACTTCATCAATCTTAGAAGCACCTGTAGCAATTAGCATAGGCTTATTTTGTATTGCCATCTTTTTAATTATTTGATGGTATGTTATATCACCACTTCCAACTTTATAAGCTGGTATATATCGATCCATAAACTCAATATCATTAATATCATATGGTGTTGTAAAAAAATCTATTTTAGCTTTTTTACAAGTATCATATAATTCTTGAGTCCAATTAAGTGGAACTTCTGCATCTTCATATACTTCATAAATTGATTTATCCCAATTTTTTTGATGACTTGCTTTTGAACCAAGATTTTTAAAACCATAATCACTTACAATTGTTTTTGCTTTAAAGTGTTGAAACTTTGCAGCATCTGCTCCTGCTTCTTTTGCCATATATATTAGCTGTTTTGCTTTTTCTAAATCTCCATCATGATTTGCTGCAATATCAGCAATAAAATATGTTGGAGAGTTAGCACTTATTATATTCTTTCCTATTTTAAAACTATTATTATTCATATTTTTTATACTCCTTATAGAGACTATCTAGTGTCTCATCAATAGTTGGCATATTAACTTCTAAATCTTTTTCAATTTTAGAAACATCTAAACCTAAACTTAATGCCCTTTGTAATTTATTAGAAGAGTTGTTTTCTATTATACTTTTATTTATATTATCTATACTGTATTCAAATCTTTTGGCTGTTTTTATTCCAAAAGAGTATTTATCAATTACTTCTTTAGAAGAAATATTATAAGTACCCATTAAGTTTTTATGATAACATTTCAATAAAACTTCTCCTAATTGATTCACACTAATAGGTGATGTTATAAAATTTGTATATAGATTAATCTTCTCTTTATTTTTAAGTGAACAGAGAAGCCACTCAAAAAATGATTTAACTCTTTCTACTCTAAAACCAATAATATTTGTACGGACAATAAGATATTTTTTATTATATTTGCTTATCTCTTTTTCTGCTTTATATTTTGTTTTAGCATAATTATTCAATAGAGTAATTGGAAACTTTTCATTGTGAATTTTATAGTTATCATTATAATAGTGGTCTGTTGATATATGAATAAAATAACTATTATATTTTTGTGCAATTTTAGCAATCTTAATAGCAATTTCACAATTTATATGATAAGCTCTAGAATAATCTTCTTCACATTTCTCTAAATTTACGAGAGCAACTGTATTGATAATAATATCAGGTATCCATTTGTTAAAATAATTGGATAATTCAGTCTCAATATTATTAAAATCTATAATATTATTCTTTTTATCATATATATTATCTCCTAATCTTCTTGAAAATGCTTTTACATCATATTGTAAAAATAATCTCACTAAATTTGAACCCAATAAACCAGTCCCACCAATAATAGCTATTTTTATCAAATCATATCCAATAACTCTTTATGTGTTAGCCACTCTTTATTATTCCCTGAATTATACTCAAAACCTATTCCAATATCTTTTCCATTTTTACCCAAAGCATTTTTAGTAAAATCAACTTTATGAGTAAACTGAATTGTTGGAGTTATCACATAATAATCATCAAACTCTATTACTCTATCATCGGCTGTTATCATAACTTCATGCATCTTTTCACCTGCTCTAATACCAATAATTTTATAAAGTAAATTTGGTGCTAATGCCTTTGCTAACTCTGTGATATACATTGATGGAATCTTAGGTATAAATATCTCTCCTCCATGCATTCTCTCAAAATTATTTAATACAAAATTAACTCCATCTTCAAGAGTTATTAAAAATCTTGTCATATCTTCATGTGTAATTGGTAGCTCTTTTACTCCATCTTTAATAAGTTGATTAAAAAAAGGAATAACCGAACCTCTACTACCAACTACATTTCCATATCTCACAACTGAAAATCTTGTTCTTCTTGCTCCCACCATATTATTCGCCGCTACAAAAAGCTTATCACTTGCTAACTTTGTAGCTCCATATAGATTAATAGGACTTGATGCCTTATCAGTTGAGAGTGCTATAACTTTTTCAACATCACTTGCCAATGAGGCTTTAATTACATTCTCCGCACCATTAATATTAGTTTTAATACACTCCATTGGATTATACTCAGCTATTGGAACATGTTTTAAGGCTGCTGCATGAATTACAAAATCAACTCCCATCATAGCCTCTTTTAATCTATCTTCATCTCTTACATCACCGATAAAATATCTCATACACTCATTATTAAATTTTTGAGCCATTTCATATTGCTTTAACTCATCTCTACTATATATAATAATTTTATTAGGTTTATATTTTTTTAAAATGATTTTAGTATATTTTTTTCCAAAACTTCCTGTCCCACCTGTTATTAATATATTTTTATTATTAAACACCAATCCTCCTGTTGCATTTTATCTCAACTATATTTTCAATTTATATACTTTTGCATAAGGGTTTAATATAACCTGCTTAAATAAAGATTTATTATAATTTTCTAAAACCATTAGTTGTATGTACAAAGAGTTATAAGTTTGCTCATCAACAACTAAAAAAGTGTGATATGCAGACATATATACAATATTTAATTTTGCAGTTTGATTAATTATTGTTATATTTGTATGTAATTTCATATGTCTATCATAGTAAGTTTGAACTACTCTTTTTACTGGTACAACTCTTTTATTGATGATTAATGTATTGTTCTTTTTATTAAACACAACACCCCTACCCAAATTAATCTTGCTTTTTGTTTCTTGAAATCTTTTACTAACAAAATAAAAAGGATCTGCTTTTTTATTTCCATCCATTAAATCCAGATTTGAAAACTTTACAATTGTCGGATATATATCTAACATTTTAAAAGGTAAATATAGATATATATCTCTTGTTTTTTTTGGAAGCGTTATATCCGTCTCTAAAAAAAGTAAAAAATCATTTGCATCTTTAAAACCATAATCTTTCATCATCTGCTCTATATTTGTTAATGATTTTGTTTTTTCATTGTATTCAACATCGAGTCTTGCCATTTTTGCTGCTTCATCCTGATGTTTTGTTAATATAAAACTTATAGGAAAATTTCTATCTCCTCTATGCTGAGCACCATCAGCTAAAGTTTTCACCTCTGCATAGTACCTAATCGGAAATCCGTAATCCCACCAAGCAATAGCATAATCATCTCTTTTTGCTTTGGTTTTTAAGGTAGATAAAATTTTCACCTCATCTGCATTAAAAACTGTCGGTACTCTGTATCCCTCTATATGTTTGTAGTTTGGATATAAAACTAAGATTGTAAAAACAATATATGAG
>Ga0256827_10001302_pt1 | contig 15922 bp, 13 predicted proteins | sample CV84metaG_FD_185977 | JGI IMG/M metagenome (GOLD analysis project Ga0256827, IMG submission 185977) | Hydrothermal vent microbial communities from East Pacific Rise, Pacific Ocean - CV84 | ecosystem: Environmental > Aquatic > Marine > Hydrothermal vents | place: Pacific Ocean: East Pacific Rise... | reverse complement strand
ATCTGGTAAAGGTGGTATCGCCTATATTCTAGAAAAAAACTATGGCTATCAACTACCAAAATCTATGCACCCAGAGATTGGTAAAATAGTTCAAGCAGTAACAGATGAGAGAGGTAGAGAGTTAAGCACAAAAGAGATTGTAGAGATATTTAAAGATACTTACTTTAACCCTAAAGAGCATATATCATTTGTAGATTTTACTTTTTCATCTGATAATAAAACTTCAAAATGTAAATTAGTTTATAAATATAATGGAGTAAAAATTACAGCAGATGGTGAAGGAAATGGTCCTATAGATGCTTGTAAAAATGCTCTAATGTTAAATTATAAAAATAATTTTACTATCAACTCTTATTCTGAACACTCTTGTGGAGATAAAAGCTCTGCAAAAGCAGTAGCATATATAGAGTTACAAACTAAAGACACACTATCTTGCTATGGCGTAGGAGCAGATAATGACATTGCTATCGCTTCTGTAAAAGCAATGTTCTCAGCATTAAATAGAGCTTTTTAGCTCTATTTAAAACCTAAACCATTTTACAAACTATATCACCAACTTCCATACTTAAAGAATTAGCTACAACTCCACATTTCACTTTTAGTAAAAAACAGATATTTTTTCTATGTGATGGACTTAAACATTCATAGTTTCCCATCCCTTTAGATATAACTAAATCAGCATTATCAAAAAGTTTTTTTGCTTTTTCATCTGCTCTACTATAAGCGAAACCGGGAGTATTTACTCCACTATCTACTAGATTACAAAGTTTATGAAAACCTGCTTCTTTAGCTTCTAGCATTGTTACATCGTTAATAATTGGATTACCTCTAACCATATATGTATAATTAATATTTGGAAAAAGTTTTTGCATAGTTTCTATAAATAGATAATCAAAAATATGTTCACCAACATTATCACCAAGAACAACTACATTTTTGGCTACCAATAATTTTGATTCTAGTTGTTTAAAGTCATTGTGTGAAAAGTCTGTATCGAAAATTTTTAAAAGTTCATTTTCTAAATCAAATTCAACTTCTGCTGCTAAATCTATAACATTTCCTGCAACAGCTATTTTAGTTGCTGTTAATAACTTATTTTCTGAATTAAATAATCTTTTTTTTAAAATAGGTATAAATGAAAGAGCTTTTTTTGTAGATAGTACTTTTTTTTCATCATATAAATCTTTTTTATTGGCAATTATAGCCATTTTTTCATAGACAAATGATGCAATTTCTGGGGGATTATTTAAAAATGAAAAATCTTTACTCATTTTCTCAACTGTAGAAACCAACTCGTTAGTTAAATCTTTTGAAGCATTTATAGCTTCAGCAACTTTTACACTTTGGTTTATTATGCAACCAACACAAACTTCATCTATATTCATAATTTAGTTTGAATGGTCTTCGATAGCTTTATTCCACATCATCTTATACTTTCTTCTCATAAATTCAACCTCTTGTTGAGAAAGTTTTAGCTGTTCAGTTAAAGTTGCTATTGTTTTTCTATCCTCTTCATAAAGTTCTTGAAGAGATTCTAATGCTTCCCTTAAAAAAGTATTTTCAACTCTTACAGCTTCAAGTGTTTCCTCTTTAGCATCTAAAACTTTTTCATGAAGGTTGATGATAGTACCTATTGTTTTTTCAACAAACTGAGGTTGTACTACCATCTCTTGAGTATTATGAGTAGATAACTCTCTTAGTTGAGCTGGAACAACTTCACCTACACCTTTTGATGGGTCAATCATTCTTACGCCATCTTCAACCTTGACAGTAAGTTTTCCACGGTCACATAAATCATCAACTGCATCAAGGTTTAAACCTGTAAGTTCCATATACTCTTCATCACTCATCCACTTCATAGCTATTCCTTATCTATTTGATAATAGTCTCTATCTCTAAAGAATCCATCTCAACTTTTTTAGCTTTTGCGATTCTATCTTCTTGAAGTTTGATAGCTAACTCTTCATTCTCAAGAGCTAATATTTGCATTGCTAAGTAAGCCGAATTGATTGCTCCAGCTTTACCTATAGCTACAGTAGCAACTGGCATTCCAGCTGGCATCTGAACAGTTGATAAAAGAGCATCAATTCCACTTAAAGCTGAAGCAGACATAGGAACACCAATAATGGGTTTGACAGTTTTAGAAGATAAAACACCTGCTAAATGAGCAGCCATTCCAGCAGCAGCTATAAAAACTTGAGAACCTTTTTTTTCAGCTTCTTTAATATACTCAGCAGTTCTTTCAGGTGAACGGTGAGCAGAAGAGATAATCATCTCATAATTAACACCAAATGCTTCGAATGTATCTGAACAAGATTTCATTATCTCATAATCACTTTTAGAACCCATCACTATACTTACAAACTTCATCTATTTTTTCCTTATAATTTGTTTATTTAATTAAATAATTTTATTTTAACTTTTTGGATAAGTTCCCATATCTATATGAGCAGGAATTCTTAAAAAAGTGTATGGTGGAAACTGAGTTGGTAGAGTTATAGGATTTATATTTCCACTATGAACCTCTTGCCAAACTTTACCTTTTTGGGAAAGAAGTTGTTTTAGTTTTAAATAAAATCTACCATCTCTCTCATAAGTTGAACCTATCTCATTATCTACTATCTCTATATTAGAATCTAATGGTGCTACAACTTCTAGTTCATCATTTGGAAGAGTTTTATATTTACAGAAAAAATATTTACCATCTTCACCAACAACACCACTCACTTGATGAGTTCCTAATTGCATAGTAAAATCAAGACTTTGAGTATCATGTTTTTCAAATGGACGAGATACTAAATAAGCATCTGTATAACCACGATTTTGTAATGATTGTAATTCATACTGATATTTATCATATTCAAATTTACCATCATAATAATCATCTATTGCCATTCTATATGCTTTTGCTGTTACACCTGCATAATAAGCTGTTTTTGTACGACCCTCAATTTTTACAGAATCTACAACACCAGAATCAAGAATCTCTTTCATATGTGAAGCTAAGTTTAAATCTTTAGCATTCATTATGTAAGTACCTACACCCTCATCCTCTTCAAGTTTGAAAAGTGTTCCTGTTTCAGGATTCGCAGCATACATCTCATAAGGGAAACGGCAATCATTTGCACAACTTCCACGATTTGGAACACGACCACTCTGGAGAGTAGAGATAAGACATCTACCACTATAAGCAAAACACATTGAGCCATGAACAAAAACTTCAAGTTCTAAATCTGGAAGTTCCTCTTTAATAGCTACTAAATCTTTTAAAGAGATTTCACGAGCAGTTATAATTCTTACAGCACCCATGTCATAAAAAACTTTTGCATCTAAAACATTCATAACATTTGCTTGAGTAGATAGATGAAGTGGAATCTGAGGAGCCAACTCATTACAAAGTTTCAATACACCAGGAGTTGCTACAATAAAAGCATCTGGTTGTAACTCAGCCATAGCCAATATATGTTTTTTAAGAAGATTTAATTGCGAGTTAAATGGAAATCCATTGATAGTAGCATAAACTTTTTTTCCAAGAGAGTGAGCATAATCGATTCCCTCTTTAAACTCCTCCATACTAAACTCTTTTCCAGAACGAATACGAAGTGAAAAATGACTTACACCACCATAAACAGCATCAGCACCAAAATCAAATGCTATTTTTAATTTTTCTAAAGTACCAGCAGGAGATAATAATTCAACTTTTTTCATTATTGTCCAAACTGAGCAAGAAGTGCTTCAATATCATCCGTAGAAGCTACATCATTATGAGTATCACCAACTATATGTTGAGCAGAAGAAACCCTTTTTTCATCATCAATTCTACCCTCAAACAGAGTATTCATATATTTAGATAATGCTCTCATAACATTTATAACTCTCTCAATTTTTTGACGATGAATATCTTGATACTGCATTATATCCATAACATTCATTATCGAATCACCACTATTTTGAAGAGTTTCTAAAAGATCATTTGAATTATTTAACCCATTTTCGTTATTTTCTAATTGAGTTTTAAAACTTTCTACATCAGGAAACTTACTATTTAATGTTTTAAAAAGTGCAACATTACCCTCTAATATCTCTATTACTTTTGTAATATCTTCCTCTTTATCCATTAAATCACCACTAATATTTTCAATAATATCAAAAATCTCAGTCGCTTTTTCTTCACTCTCTTTAGTTACATCATCAAGTTGATGCACCATTTTATTTTCTTCTGTTGCAGGTAATGGCCATTGATTTGCAGTTTCTTCGTTATAACCACTAGGAACAGTTTTATCATCTTCCTTCTCTTCTACTTCTGAAACGGTACTTTTTTCTGCTGGTGATTCTTCAATATCATCAATATCATCTATTTCACCACTCATTAGTGCATCTAATTCTTCTTGAGTCATAAACATCTCCATTTAATTAAATTGGCTACTTCATTAATTATTGCTATAATAGCATAAAAAAACATAAATTGAGAAACAATGATAGTTGACTTACATAACCACACACCATTATGTAACCATGCAAATGGTAAATTAGAAGATTTTATCTTAAAAGCGATAGAAACTGGCACTAAATATTTTGGCTTTTCTGATCATGCACCTATGGATTTCGATCCAAAATATCGTATGAATTTTCAAGAAATGGAAGCTTATGAAAATGAAGTTTTAGGCTTAAAAGAAAAATATAAAAATGACATAAATATTTTACTTGGTTATGAAGTAGATTACTTAAAAAATAAAATAGATACTAGAGTTTTAAATGCTAAAGTAGATTATTTAATTGGTTCAGTTCATTTTATAAATGAATGGGGATTTGACAATCCAGAATTTATTGGAAACTATAACAAGCAAAATATTGATGAAATATGGCAAAAATATTTTGACACTGTGCAAGAGATGGCTGAAAGTAAATTTTTTGATATAGTTGGTCATCTTGATTTAATAAAAGTTTTTAAATTTATGCCAAATAAAAATATTTGTGATATCGCTTATGATTCTCTAGTTGCTATTAAAAAAGCAGATATGACTGTAGAAATAAATGTAGCCGGTTTTAGAAAACCTATCAAAGAGCAATATCCATCTATTCCACTTCTAAAGCTTTGTTTTAATTTAAACATACCAATAACTTTTGGCTCGGATGCACATGAACCAAATCAGGTTTCATTATTTAATAATAATGTTATAAAAATTGCTAAAAGTATTGGATATAAAGAATGTGCGATTTTTCGTAATCGAAAAAGAGAGTTTATTAAATTTTAAATTTAATTTTTTAAATGTGGATTTATTTAAAGGTTTGATTTGTATAATACACATATAATAATTTATTTCAAAGGAAATTAACATGGGTAAATACATAGAATTAACTGGTTCAGATTTTGAAGCAACTCTTGCAGAGGGTATATCTTTAGTAGACTTCTGGGCTCCTTGGTGTGGTCCTTGTAGAATGATTGCTCCTGTGATCGAAGAATTAGCTGAAGATTTTGATGGTAAAGCTAAAATTTGTAAAGTAAATACTGATGAAGAGCAAGATATTGCTGTTAAATTTGGTATCCGTTCAATCCCAACAATTATGTTCTTTAAAGATGGTGAGATGGTTGATCAAGTTGTTGGAGCACAATCTAAACAAGCTCTTGCTGACAAAATTGACGCTCTTTTAGCGTAATTTAAAAAGAGAATATAGTGGCAAAGAGAGGAGGTAAAAGCCTCCTTTCACTATCTACTGTTCTCGCTTCTTTTTTTGGTGCAGCAATGATAGCTGCTACCTTTGCCTACTTCAACTATAAATTTTCAGAGTATAAGTTTATCGATTTTAAAAAGCTAATATTTTATGAAAAGAGTGATATTTTTACTCCAAAAGAGAACAAATATATTGTAATTTTTTATTCCTCAAAAGATAAAAGTACAATAGAACAACTATCAAAAATAAATTTGAATATCCATATTTTAGCTATAGATTATTACAACGAAACGCACAAAAATAGCAAATACACAACTTTTTTAAGAAGTGGTACAAAAAACTCTTTAAATTTTATTCAAAGATTTAATATATATGAATCCCCATCTATATTTTTTATAAAAAAATACAAAGATACTCTTTATAAACAAGATAGTATGATACGGAAACTAGATAATTTAGAAGAGTTATCTTCTCAAGTTAAAGAACTATAAAATTAAGGACAATATAAAATGATATTAGATTGTGCAATTATTGGTGGTGGTCCTGCTGGTCTTACTGCTGGATTATATACTACTCGTGGTGGTTTAGAAAATGTAACTATGTTTGAAAAAGGGATGCCTGGTGGTCAAATTACAAACTCTTCTGAGATAGAAAATTATCCAGGTGTAACTGGTGATATTAGTGGTATGGATTTAATGATGCCATGGCCTGAACAATGTCAAAAATTTGGTCTTAAACATGAGATGGTAAATGTTACTAGAATCACTAAAAATGGTGATATGTTTACTATCCATAAAGAGGATGGTTCAACTACAGATTCTCATAGTGTAATTGTAGGAACAGGTTCATCTCCAAGAAGAGTTGGATTTAGTGGCGAAGATGAGTTTTTTGGTCGTGGAGTAAGTAGTTGTGCTACATGTGATGGCTTTTTCTATAAAGGTAAAGAGGTAGTAGTAATAGGTGGAGGAGATACTGCTTTGGAAGAAGCTCTTTATTTAGCTAAAATATGTTCTAAAGTTTATTTAGTTCATAGAAGAGATTCTTTTCGTTCAGCTCCAAACACTGTTGAAAGATTGAAAAAAACTGAAAATATAGAGATTATACTAAACTCTTCACCTGATGAAGTTTATGGTGACAAAATGGGTGTAACTGGAATCCGTATCAAAAATAATGATGATGAACTTCGTGATATTGAAGTACCAGGTGTATTTGTATTTGTTGGTAATAATATCAACAACCAAACACTTATTCAAGAAGATGGTAGTTTCTTATGTGATTTAAATGATGCTGGTCAAGTTATAGTAGATATAACTATGAAAACATCACTAAAAGGTTTATATGCAACTGGTGATATGAGAATCTCAGCTCCTAAACAAGTTATTAGTGCTGCAGGTGATGGTGCTGTTGCTGCTTTAGAAGTTATCTCTTATGTTGATGAACTATTAAATTAATAATAAAATTTAAAGGAAAATAGAATGATTAAAATTGGTGTATTTGGTGCAAGTGGTAGAGTAGGAAAACTTTTACTAGATGATTTAAAAAACACTCCTGATATGAGTGTAAGTAGTGTTTATGTGAGAAATAATTTAGATTTTTCTATAGATCCATCAATTTTAGTTACTTCTGATATGAAATCTTTTTTAAATGGTTGTGATGTTGTTATAGATTTTTCACTTCCTGATGCTTGTGAAACACTTCTTGAAGAAGCTATGAAAACACCAAAACCATTAGTAATTGGTACAACTGGATTAAATACTCATCAACTAAATCTACTTAAAGATGCAAGTGAAATGATGCCTATCCTTTATGCTACAAATATGTCATTAGGTGTAGCATTACTAAATAAATTGGTTTATCAAGCATCTGCTGTACTTGATGGATTTGATATAGAGATAGTAGAGATGCACCACAAACATAAAAAAGATGCTCCAAGTGGAACTGCTTTAACACTTAGTGAATCTGCTGCTAAAGGTCGTGGACTAGATATAGATAAAGTTCGTGTAAGTGGTAGAGATGGTAATATAGGTGAGAGAACTAAAGATGAGATAGCTGTTATGGCTCTTAGAGGTGGTGATATAGTTGGTCGTCATACTGTTGGTTTCTATAATGATGGTGAATTCTTAGAGTTAAACCATACGGCAACATCAAGAAATACTTTCTCAAAAGGTGCTATTAGAGCAGCTGGTTGGTTAAATGATAAAGATAGTGGATTATATAATATAAGTGATTGTTTAGAGTTATAAAGTTTAAATAAATTAGTTTAAATGCTAAGAGTTAAACTCTTAGCATTTAAGAGAACAAAAAAGTTAAGCTAAAAGCTTAACCCATTTGTGCAGCAACTTCTGCAGCAAAATCATCCTCTTTTTTCTCAATACCTTCACCAACTTCAAGACGAACAAATGCTGTAATTTCAGCAGTTCCACCAAGAGCTTTAGCAGCAGCTTCAACAGCTTGTGCTACGGTTTTCTTTTCATCTAAAACAAAGTTTTGATCTAAAAGAGCTTGTTCTTTATCTAAAGTTGTATTATCAGAGATAAAACGGGCAATAGAACCAGGGATTATTTTGTCCCAGATTTTTTCAGGCTTATTTTGAGCTTTCAAAGTCTCTTTAATATCAGCTTCTGCTTGTGCCATAACTTCATCAGTTAATTGACTCATAGAGATATACTGAGGTACATTTTTAAGAGGTTTTTTAAGACGAGCTAACTCTTCATTCTCTTTTTTAATAACTTCAATTCTACCAACAGTTTCAGCAGCAACATAATCAGCATCTAAATCTTTATAAGAAAGAGTTGATGGCTTCATAGCAGATGCATGCATAGCAACTTGTTTAAGGAATGGTCTCATACCTTCAGCAGTTTTTTCACTATCACATTTAGCAGTAACAATAACAGCAATACGATTATTTGAGTGAATATAACCATTAAGAGCAGTTGTTGAATCAGCTTCAAGTGTAGCAAAACGACGCATCTCAATTTTTTCACCAATTTTGATAACTTGAGCAGTAAAATCAGCACCAAAGTCACTTGCCATAAACGCAGCTACATCAGCTGGTTGATTAGCGAAAACTTCTTGTGCAGAATCTTTTACTAAGTTTTGGAAACCTTCATTTTGAGCAACAAAGTCAGTCTCAGAGTTAATTTCGATAACTGTAGCTTTTGAGAAATCATCAGCTATAACAATTCCTGTAAGACCTTCAGCAGCAACTCTATCAGCTTTTTTAGCTGCTTTAGCAATACCACGCTCTTTTAAAAGCTCAGTTGCTTTAGCCATGTCTCCATCAGCTTCAACAAGAACTTTTTTACAATCCATCATCGGTGCATCAGTTGCTGAACGCAACTCTTTAACCATTGCTGCTGTAACTGCTGCCATGATTACGCTTCCTCTGTTTTAGCTGGAGCTTCTTCAGTTGCAGGAGCTTCAGTAGCTACTTCTTCTTCAGTTTGTTCCTCTTCAGCTGGTGCATCTTTAAGAGCTTTACCTTCGTTAATTGCAGCAGTCATCTCACGACAGAAAAGTTGAATTGAACGAATTGCATCATCATTACCAGGGATTGGGTAAGTGATTAAATCTGGATCACAGTTAGTATCTAGTGGTGCAACGATAGGGATATTTAAACATCTAGCTTCTAAAACAGCAATATGTTCTTTAACAGCGTCAAGAACAAATAACATATCTGGAAGTTTTTTCATGTTACGGATACCACCGAAATATGATTCTAATTTATCTTTTTTACGAGAAAGCATTAAAGCTTCTTTTTTAGTTAAAAGATCAATTTGACCATTTTCTTGCATCTCAGTAATAACATCAAGTTTTCTGATTGATTTTTGAATAGTTGGGAAGTTAGTAAGCATACCACCTAACCATCTGTTATCTACATATGGCATATTACAAGCGATAGCAGCTTCTCTTACAGAGTTACGAGCTTGTTTTTTAGTACCAACAAAAAGGATAACTTGACCCTCAGCAGCAGCATCCATAACAATTTGGTATGTACTACGGAAATAACGAAGAGTTTTTTGTAAATCAATAATATAGATATTTTTACGAACACCGAAAATATATTTTTTCATTTTTGGGTTCCAACGACGAGTTTGGTGTCCGAAGTGTACACCACATTCTAAAAGGTCTTTCATAGTTACCATAGGTAATCCTTAAAGGCTATAATTTCAAGCCAGAGTTTTATTAGTTTAGCTTCGGTAATGTCGAACAGATCTACCCTAAAAAGGGAGTTGCACTAATTTTTGACACATACCTGTTAATATTTTAGCATAAAACAATACTAAAAATCGCGTGATTATAACAAAATTATATTTAATAAAAGCTTTTTATGATTTTAGAGAATGAAGAATGAAAGTATAAATATATAAAGAACTAAAAGGAGTAGAAAAACTCTACTCCTTAAAAGAGAAAGCTAATGCTTACTCTTCGTCTTCATCTTTTTCGAAAACAACTCTTTGATCTTTATAGATACCAGTTCCAACAGGAATAGTACGACCAATAATTACATTTTCTTTAAGATTAGTTAAATCATCAACTTTAGCTGAAACTGCAGCTTCTGTTAATACTTTAGTTGTATCTTGGAATGAAGCAGCTGAGATAATAGAATCTGCACTAACTGCCGCACGAGTGATACCAACAAGGAATGGTTCAGCAATTGCTGGACGACCACCAAGACGAATAATTTTCTCATTTTCAGCTGTAAATTTATCTTTAGAGATTAAATCACCTTGAATAAATTTAGTATCACCTGATCTAACAATTTTAATTTGACGAAGCATTTGAGTAAAAATAACCTCAATATGTTTATCAGAAATATTTACCCCTTGAGAACGGTAAACTTGTTGAACTTCACTTACTAAGTAATTAAACAATGCTTTAACACCCATAATTCTAAGTAATTCATGTGATGATAAAATACCAGTTGTTAATCTTTCACCAGCATGAACAAAGTCACCTGCAGCAACAACTGCTTGATGAGATTTAGCTACGAAGTAATCTTTAACAATACCATTATCACTACTAATAACAATTCTTACTTTACCGCGAAGTGGTTTACCAAAACTAACAATACCATCAACTTCAGCAATTAATGCAGTGTCTTTTGGACGACGACCTTCAAATAGTTCAGAAACTCTTGGAAGACCCCCAGTAATATCACTTGATTTTTGAAGTGCTTTAGGTGTTTTTGCAATTATATCTGCAACTTTAACAATAGCACCATCAGCAATATAAATTGATGATTTAGGTTCAATTTGATATCTAATTAACTCACCATCTTCAGTTGCTAATACAACAGTTGGTTTGTACTCACTTGCTATATGATCATTAATCATTAAACGAGTTTTACCTGTTAATTCATCAAATTGTTCACTAGCAGTAGTTCCTACAATAATATCTTCAAATTGTATAGTACCATTTGCTTCAGAGATAACTGGATTAGAATATGGATCCCATTCAGCTATAACTACAGATTCATCAGATGAAGGTTTAGCAATTATTGTAGAGCTATCAACAACAGCATTATCATCAACTTCAATCACAGAACCACGAGCAATATAATGTCTAATACCTTCACGATTATTAGAATCAATTACTGCAGCAAATAATCCTTTTTCAATAACATCATATCCAGCTTTAACACCTTCAAATCTTTCTAAATAATCACCTTTAAGTAAGAAGTATTTAACCGTACCATCTTCCTTAGCTAAGATTTTTTGAGTAACAGGAGCTCCATTATCAACTAATATCTCTGAAGCATAAGGAATACGAGATGGAACATTCCAACCATCTTTAATTGTTTCAACAATAGATTCATCTTCTGTAACTTCAGAACCATTTGCATATGGGAAATAATATTTACCTTCAATTTGTCCACTAACACCTGCTAATTCATTAGGTTTAGCTATCTCATTCTTACGAAGAGAGTAACGAACTGTATCAGATTTAGAAACAACACTAACAATAACTTCATCATGTATAGTTTGTATCTCAATTTTACCACTAAATGGTGCTTTAATTTTAGGTTCAACTAAAAGTACAGCAGCATTTCTTCTATTTGATACAATATTCTTACCATCTTTTGATGAATATGTTTTAAGGTTATAATAACGAATAAAACCTTCTCTTTCAGCAATTACTTGTCTTTCCTGAGCAGTTGAACTTGCAGTTCCACCAACATGGAATGTACGAAGTGTAAGCTGAGTACCAGGCTCACCAATAGATTGAGCAGCAATAATACCCACTGCCTCACCTCTTCTAACAATATGACCAGTTGCAAGATTCACACCATAACATAAAGCACAAATTCCACCTTTACTTTTACAAGTAGTTGGAGTTCTAATATATGCAGATTTAATACCAGCTTCAGCTATAACTTTAGCACTCACTTCATCTAAAAGTGTACCCTCAGCATAAAGTATCTCATTACTAATAGGATCGATAATATCATCAGATAAAACTCTACCAATCAATCTATCTTCTAAAGATTCTATTAAAGTATTTTGATCTTGAATATCTGAAATTTCTATACCTTCATGAGTATGACAATCATGCTCAACAACTTTAACATTTTGAGCAACATCAACAAGCTTACGAGTAAGATAACCCGCATTTGCAGTTTTTAGTGCTGTATCGGCAAGACCTTTTCTAGCACCGTGAGTTGAAATAAAATACTCAATTACATTTAGACCCTCTTTAAAGTTAGAGATAATTGGAGTTTCAATAATATCACCACTTGGTTTTGCCATTAGACCCCTCATACCTGCAAGTTGTCTAATTTGTGCAGCAGAACCCCTAGCTCCTGAATCAGCCATCATATGGATAGAGTTAAAACCATCTTTATCTGTCTCAACTAACTCCATCATTTGAGCTGCAAGAATATTATTTGTATCTGTCCAAACATCAATAATTTTATTATATCTTTCTTGTTCAGTTAATAAACCAGCTTCAAACTGTTTTTGAATCTCAATAACTCTATTTTTAGATTCTTCAATTTTAGCAGGTTTAGTATCTGGAACTCTAATATCATCAATAGAGATAGATACACCAGCTTCTGTTGCATGTTTAAAACCTAAATTTTTAAGTCTATCAAGGAAACTAGCCGTTAAACCAATACCACCATGTTTTTGAACATAATCAACAATTTCATTGATATATTTCTTTTTCATAACTCTATTCCATAATTCAGATGGAACAAAATCTGGTAAAATTGCTTTAAGTAGCATACGGCCAGCTGTTGTATGAATAATTCTACCATCAACACGAGTTCTAACTTTTGCATGTAAATCAAGTGCGTCATGCTCAAGAGCAATTCTAACTTCATCAACATTTGCAAAAAGTTTATTTGAACCAGCAACACCATTTTTTTCTAAAGTTATATAGTAGATTCCAAGTACCATATCTTGAGATGGTGTAGCAATAGCTTTACCAGATGCAGGAAGTAAAATATTCATAGAAGCAAGCATAAGAACTTTAGCTTCAGCAATTGCAGCAGAAGATAAAGGTACATGAACTGCCATTTGATCCCCATCGAAATCGGCATTAAAAGCAGCACAAACTAATGGGTGAAGTTGAATCGCTTTACCATCAATAAGTTTCGGGTGAAACGCTTGAATAGAAAGTTTGTGAAGTGTTGGTGCACGGTTAAGCATAATCGGATAACCATCAACAATCTCAGCAAGACATTCCCAAACTTCGTTTGTTTTATCTTCGATCATCTTCTTAGCAGCTTTTACTGTTGTAGCATAACCTTTATCTTCAAGTTTAGCGATAAGATGTGGCTTAAATAGTTCAAGTGCCATTTTCTTAGGTAAACCACACTCATCCATAGATAAAGATGGTCCAACAACAATTACAGAACGACCAGAGAAATCAACACGCTTACCAAGTAAGTTTTGACGGAAACGACCTTGTTTACCTTTAATAATTTCAGATAATGATTTAAGAGGTCTTTTATTAGCACCTTTAACAGCATTGGCACGACGACCATTATCAAAAAGAGCATCAACAGATTCTTGAAGCATTCTTTTCTCATTACGAACAATAATTTCAGGAGCTTCTAGTTCAACTAAACGCTTAAGTCTTTGGTTACGGTTGATAACTCTTCTATATAAATCATTTACATCAGAAACAGCAAATTTACCACCATCAAGTGAAACAAGTGGTCTTAAATCTGGTGGAAGAACTGGTAAAACAGTAAGCATCATCCAAGCTGGATTGTTTCCACTATTTAAAAATGATTCTAAAACTTTTAATCTTTTAGCGATAGTTTTTCTTTTCGCTTCAGATTTAGTTTGTTCAATAGCCTCTTTAAGTTGAGTAAATAGATCAACTAAATCGATAGAATCAAGTAAATCACGAACAACTTCACCACCCATACGAGCCTTAAAGCCTAATTCACCAAATCTTTGAACAAGTGTACGGTATTGCTCTTCATTTAAAACATCATATTGTAAAACTGGTGTTTTTGCTTCAGCATCATAATATGCCTCACCACCAGATTCTACGATATATGCTTCATAATAAAGTACACGCTCCAAATCTTTCATTTTGATACCAAGTAATGTACCAATTCTTGATGGTAATGAACCAACATACCAAATATGTGCAACTGGTGTTACAAGTTCAATATGACCCATACGAGTACGACGAACTTTAGTCGATGTTACTTCAACACCACATTTTTCACATACTACACCTTTATAACGCATCTTTTTATATTTACCACAAAGACACTCATAATCCCTAACAGGACCAAAAATTTTTGCACAAAAAAGACCATCACGCTCAGGTTTAAGCGTACGATAGTTAATAGTTTCTGGTTTTTTAACTTCACCATGACTCCAAGACATCACCTTTTCAGGTGATGCAAGGCGAAATTGCAACTGTTTAATATCAGTCGGTCTTTTATCTTCAGTTACTTCTACTGGTACTAATCTACTCATCGTCTTCTACCTCGTCTAATATCTCTACATCAAGAGCCAATGCTTGAAGCTCTTTTGTTAATACAAATAGTGTTTCAGGGATACCTGAAGCTGGCACTAATTCACCTTTTGTTATAGCTTTATAAGCACGAACACGACCATCAACATCATCAGATTTAATAGTTAACATCTCTTTAAGAACAGCAGATGCACCATAAGCCTCTAAAGCCCAAACTTCCATCTCACCAAATCTTTGTCCACCAAATAGTGCTTTACCACCAACTGGTTGTTGTGTAACTAAAGAGTAAGGTCCAGTTGAACGAGCATGAATTTTCTCATCAACTAAGTGATGTAATTTAAGAACATACATATAACCTACATTAACACGCTCTTTAATTTTTTCACCAGTTAAACCATTATAAACAACAGTTTTTCCATCAACATCCATTTTAGCTAGTTCAAACAGTTTATCAAATTCAGCTTGATTTACACCTTCAAAAATTGGAGTAGCAAATCTAACACCACCCTTAGCCCAATCTCTAGCATAATTTAAAAACTTTTCATCACTCATCTCACCAATAACTTTTACGGCATTCATCATACCAGCAACATCAGCAATAGCTATCATTTTATTTCTAAGATTCTCAACAAAATCTTTTTGCTTAGTTTCAAACTCTTCTAAAATTTGATTACCAAGTTCACGACCTGCCATACCAAGATGCATCTCTAATATTTGTCCAATATTCATACGAGATGGTACACCTAGAGGATTTAAACACACATCAACTGCACGACCATCTTCCATATAAGGCATATCAACCTCAGGAACTATAATAGAAACAATACCTTTATTACCATGACGACCAGCCATTTTATCACCAACTTTTAATTGACGCTTAGTAGCAATATAAACTTTTACATACTTAACAACACCATTTGGAAGGATATCATCTTTCTCTAAAATAGTAAGTTTTTCCTCATGTTCATCTCTAAAAAGACGCTTTTGTTTTTGAAAATAGTTTTTAGTTTTAGTATATTCATCTTGAATCTCTTGAGAAAAAGATTTAACAATAGCATTCATTGCAAAACGGTTAACTTCTACTAAATCTGCACCATTAATAATACTTCCAGCTTTATAATCAGTTTCACCAATTTTAATATCACTACTTAAAGTTTCTTTAGTTAAAAGTTTCGTAACTCTTAACATCTCCTCTTTATCAATCATAAGAAGACGATCATAATGCTCACGCTCTAAATAATCTCTTTCCTCTTTTTCAAGTTCTAATGCACGAGGGTCTTTATCATAACCTTTCTTAGTAAAGATT
>Ga0256827_10001301_pt1 | contig 15922 bp, 18 predicted proteins | sample CV84metaG_FD_185977 | JGI IMG/M metagenome (GOLD analysis project Ga0256827, IMG submission 185977) | Hydrothermal vent microbial communities from East Pacific Rise, Pacific Ocean - CV84 | ecosystem: Environmental > Aquatic > Marine > Hydrothermal vents | place: Pacific Ocean: East Pacific Rise... | reverse complement strand
GTGTATTTACCCATGTACCACGTGTATGTTGATTCATACCCATTGTCCAGAAAGAAACAACTTTTCTACCTTTTTCCACATAAAGATCTGCAAGTCCCTGAAGTTTTTTCTTGAACTCTTCAATATCCTCATTTGGATCACCTTTAGCAATCTTAGCTACATAGTCAAGTGTAAATGGTGCCAATGATTTTTTATATTCTTCAAAAGAAATGTGCCAGTGCTTCAATGTACCTGGAGTATGTTTCATTTTGTCACCCTCTTTGTACCCGTAAGGTGCAAGTGCTGGTGCTTCTTTTGCTGAAACTGTTGTCTCCATCTCTTTAGAGATAGTCTCCATCTCTTTAGCTGAATATTTACCGTCTTTAAGTGACTTTTCTCCTGCTCTTCTCATACCGTAACCAATGTTTACCGGACCTGCTGTAAAGACGATATTTTTCTTAACAAAATCCCAATCAATTGCTTCTGGATGATTATATACGATCTCATGCGCGATATAGTTCCAGATAGCAAGGTCAGTACTTGGAGAGAAGATAATATTAATATCACCGATATCACACGTTCTGTGTGTATAGGTTTGAATATTAACGATCTTTACTTTATCCGGGTTAGAGAGTTTTCTATCTGAAACTCTTGACCAAAGGATCGGGTGCATTTCTGCCATGTTTGATCCCCAAGTAACAATAGTATCTGTAATCTCAATATCATCGTAACACCCTGAAGGCTCATCCACACCGAATGTTTGGTAGAAACCAACAACCGCAGATGCCATACAGTGACGAGCATTCGGATCGATCGCATTTGATCTGAATCCACCTTTCATCATTTTCTGTGCTGCATACCCTTCCATAACTGTATATTGACCAGATGCAAATACTGCTACACCTTCAGGGCCGGATGCCTTAAGTGCTTTTTTCGCATGTTTTTCCATTTCATCAAATGCACGTTTCCAAGAAACAGGTTTAAATTTACCATGTTTATCGAATTCACCTTTGTCATTCATTCTAAGAAGTGGTGTTTTAAGTCTATCCGCACCATACATGATCTTCGCATTAAAGTAACCTTTAATACAGTTAAGACCTCTGTTTACCGGAGCCGCAGGGTCACCTTTCACCGCTACGATCTTCCCACCTTTGGTTGCAAGCATGATCCCACAACCTGTACCACAGAAACGACATGCTGCCTTATCCCATCTCCAATCTTTCTGTGCATCAGTTGCTGCTGCATTCAGGTTAGATGGAACAGCAATTCCTACTGCACTCGCTGCAGATGCTGCCGCTGCGCTTTTCAGAAATTCTCTTCTATTTAAAGCCATATTACTTCCTCCGTAAATTGATTTTTTGGTTATATTGCAAAGCCCTCTGAAGAACTCTAGCTGTTCTTCAGGGAACTCTACTTATAACAACGTATATAGTTTAACATAGCAAAATCGAAATAAAAGATGATTTATATCAAGAAAAGTAAATAATGTTATAAATGGAACAAATAGGTAACATTTTAATTTGGAGTGAAAAAGTCTTAGATAAATTATAAAAATGAAGTTAAAAAAAGTATTAAAAAAAGTTGATGAAATTAGGAGTCTTAGACTCCTAATTAATAATATTACATACCGCTTAATGCTTGTTTCACATTATCATCTGCCATAGAGATATTCCATGCAGGCTCCCATACTACTTCTACCTCAATCGTACCTACATCTTCTATACGTTCAACAGCTTCATATACCCACTGCTTTATCATCTGATGTAATGGACATCCCTGTGTTGAGAGTGTCATGACTACGTGTACATTGCATGATTCATCAATAATGGCATCGTAGATCAGCCCCATCTCTACTAAGTTGAACCCCACTTCAGGGTCGATCACTGTACTGATCGCATCAAATACATTTTCTTTACTAATACTGCACATCTATTTTCCTTTGTTATATATAAGAGGTGTGCAATTGCACATCCTGCATTATTCTCCGTAAGCTAACATTTTCTTCATAGTAATATAAAGAAAGATCGCTCCAGTAAATAAGAAACTTCCACCTGCTTTAAAAAGAATATCACTCTCAAAAAGCAGTCCAAATCCACCTAATATTACACCTGTTACTGTAAAGTTGAACATCATACTTGCACCCTCTTTAGAGTACATTTCATGTAACATAGGTACTTTCTCTTTCCCTACCAGCGGTGCAAAACGCTCAAACCATACTAAGAAAGGTACTATTTTATAGAGATGCCCGGTGATCATAGAGGAGACAAACCCTAATAGAAAAAACCATACTGTTGTATGCAACATATTTTGAGCATCTGTCAGAAGAGTTACTACCCCTGTCATCATAGAGAGAACCAATGAACCAAAAGCAAAGATCATAGACTTTGCCCAAACATCCAACTCTTTACGTACAGTCAATTTGGCAATGATATAGATTTGCCAAATATAAAATATAACACCTATAAAACTTATTATATACCCTATATTCATGAGCCACTCAAAACCTATTAAAGCACCTAAAAATACAATACCTACACCTGAAATAAGTATATTAAATGCTTTGTTAATAGGCTCTTCGTTAAATCCATGCGCCAAAGAAAACATAGGGATGAGTGTTAAGGAAAGTCCCATAATGGTCAGCATGACATACCCACCAAGTACTGCATAGACATGTGCTTTTAACATCAGTGTAACATTGATGCCAAGATCACCTGCCAAGCCTAATGCTATAGCAAATCCAGTCAGTATTCCAAGCAACAAATATCCGTTACTCCAAGCTACTGTTCTGACTGTTAGTGTTTTAAGTTCTGTCTTTTTAAGTGTTGCAATGTTCTCAAATGCAAAGATCATCATAGCAACCAATACCAAAAGTCCTCCATAAGGGAGTAGAGAAGGCATTAGCCAAAACCCTATAACCATCACTGATGCACCAATACCCAGAAGTGGTAAGATCACATAATAGACATCTACCACTACATGTCCTACTTCAAGCACTACCGGAATAAGCTGTGCCATAGCACCAAAGATGATCATCATCACAAAGCCAAGCAGGAAAAGGTGTACCCACCCTGCTACATCCATCTGTTGATAACTGAATGTCGGCTCAAAAAAAAGCAGTGCTATCATAGAGAGCAGGTAAAATATTACCCCAAATTTAAAAAATGGAGCGATAAGCTTAAGGGGTGGTGCAAAATCTCGTGAGATTGGATTCATCTCTTAGTGACCACCACAAGTATTATCGGCAAGATCTGCTTTTTCACTCTCTCCTGATCTATAAGAAAAAATAAGTTTCACACGTCCATCTTCCAATTTTTCTTCAGAAATATCATAGTTTTCACCAATCTTAGCAAGCAAACCACCGGGACTTTTATGGTTGATCATCACCACTTTTTTGTTTGGTGCATCAAGTAACTTCAACCCTGCCATTGCATTGACCATTGGATCTGGTGGTCCGCATTTTGAGGTATCAAACTCTATATATTGTGTATCTTCCATCATATACGTGAAAAAAGGAACTGTTGCTCCTTCTACTTCTATTGCTTCTTTTATTAATTCAGACATAAACTCTCCTATTTGATTTTTTTTATTGTAATGACTTATATTTAAGATAATCTTGATTTATATCAAGATTATCTTAAATCCTGTCAAAATTATTTAAAATATTTTTGAAAATATTCTTCTACTAAAGTATCAAAATATTTCATACGCTCTTTCCCCTTTGGCATAGTAGAACGCAGAGCTTTCATCTTTTTTAGAAACTCCCCTACACCCTCAGGAATACTCTTCTCAAAGTGTCTGCGGATATACTTGGCAAAGGCAGGAGAAGCTCCTCCTGTAGAAAAAGCTATGGTAAGATTATCTTTTTTCACATAAGAAGGAAAGATAAAGTCACAATAATCTGTATTGTCTACTGAATTTACAAGTATCCTGCTTCCTCTTGACTCCTCATAGATCGCTTTATGAAGCTCTACGGTATCCGTTGCAACAATGACAATATCAAAACCTTTTATATCTCCTTGCTTATATACTCTTTGGTAGAGTGTCAAACAATGATCTTTAATAATTTGATCTGCTTCAGGACTTACTTCACTGGTGATCACAGTGATCTCTTTGGTAAAATCAACCAGTTTTTCAAGTTTTTCAGTGGCAATATATCCGCCACCTACAACTAAAACTTTTAAATTTTGCATATCCATATACATAGGAAAGAAAGACATTGTGTTCCTTTATGTCAATTGTGAAATTTAATATAACAAAAGTCTATCATAATAGCTTTGATATGTATCAATCTTTGCTAAACTATGATTTACTATAATCTATATCACGATACAAAATGGAGCAATAAACACATGGAAAACGAACTACTTTATGAGATGCAAAATGCCTTTCCTATGATAGAGAAACCTTTTAAGACAGTAGCCCAAAAACTGGGTACTACAGAAGAAGAAGTACTCACTATGGTACAAAAGCTCAAAGATGAAAAGATCATCCGCCAAACTTCTGCTATTTTTGATACAAAACGTTTAGGATACAAATCTTCTTTGGTTGCTTTTAAAGTATCTGAAGACAACGTAGATGAAGCAGCAGATATCATTAACAAACACCCCGGTGTAAGCCATAATTACCTACGTAACCACGACTATAATATTTGGTTCACCATGGCTGTAGCTCCTGACTCCAAACTGGGACTTGAAAAGACCATACAGATACTCAAAGAGCAGACAGGTGCCCAAGATACCATTATCCTTCCTACACTTAAAATGTTTAAGATCTCTGTAAAAATGGATACGACAGGGAAAAGAGCCAAAAAAGAGAAGGTTAAAAAAGTAGTCCATAAAGAGATTGAGCTTACACCTGAATACATTGCTGTGATCAAAGAGTTGCAAAAAGATATTACTGTAATTAAAGAGCCGTTCAAAGAAGCCATAGAGAGACTTGATATGAGTTATGAAAGATTCTTTGAGATAGCAAATGCACTTAAAGAGAGTGGTGTCATGCGTCGTTTTGCAACCATATTAAACCATCGAAAAGCAGGTTTTGGAGCGAATGCAATGTCTGTATGGGTCGTACCTGAAGAAAAAGGTGAAGAGATAGGCAAACAGATGGCAGAGTTCTCAGCAGTAAGCCACTGCTACCTCAGACCAAGCTACCCTAACTGGCCATACAATCTATTTGCAATGATCCATGGTAAAAGTCAAGAAGCGTGTGACAGCCTTATAGTAGAGATGGCAAAAGAGAGTGGCTTAACAGAGTATGGAAAACTCTACTCTACTGTTGAATTTAAAAAGCAACGGCTTGTCTATTTTGATGATGCATTTAAAGAGTGGGAAGCAAAGATCTAATCTTTATATCCGATCTGCTCTTTAAAATGTGCTATACAATTCGTACAATCCTTCATTGTATTGGTCTCTACAATACTATAAAGGGCATCTTCATTATGAATGATAACCGTATGACTCTCCACTGAGATGATCCCCTCTTTTTTAAATTTTGTCATGATCCGAGAAAAAGTTTCCGGCGTAAGATTTAACATAGAGGCGATCTCATTATTTTTAAGTCGATGGAAAAGTGCTAGTTTCTGTGTCATCAGATCAGCTACTTTTGCTTCTGATGAGAGTACAGTTTCTTTATGTACCAAAGCAGAAAGCAATGCTACTTTTCCTGTAAGTGATTTAATGATCTCTAGTGAAAAATCTGGATTATTCAAGTGCTTATAGACCATTTCAAAAGGAAGTAGCCCCATTGTTCCATCTGTAACAAATTCACAAGTCGCAGGAAAAGGTTGTTGTTCAAAACAGGCATACTCACCGATAAGTGTCGGTGCATTAAGACGGTTGATCTGTATCTGTGTGCCTTTAGGCGTGGTTTTGTAGAGTTTAATGCTTCCATCTAATAAGATATGTAAATATTCACTCTCATCACCCTCATAAAAAACAATACTGTCTTTGGTAAAATGTTTAATATGTGTCTGGTCATTGAGTTCTTTAATATGTGCTTGCGTAAGTGCAGAGAACATGGGAATCTCTTCAAGTTTAAACATCGTTATACCTCTTTATCTTTCCTAATCCCTATATAAGAGCGTACTATACAGTACAAAAGATAAAATCTCTCCTATATATCTTCGATAATAGCACTGTTTTAACGATTTATTGCTTAAAATTCATTTTTGATAATATTGTTTTATTCAATTGTATTATGATTTCTCAAACCAACTTAATTGATCTCTCAGTTTTACTACTTCTCCTACGACTATCAATGCAGGTGTAGGCAGATCTTTTGCCTTTTCGTAAATATCCTCCAGTGTCCCTACCACTGTTTTTTCATCCGGTCTTGTTCCGCGGCTGATTACTGCAATAGGATGATCTTTTGGTTTACCTATCTCTATCAGTTTATTGGTAATCTTTTTAAGTCTATGCAGTCCCATCAAAAAGACGATCGTATCATCTGTTTTATAATTCTCCCAAGGGATCTGTGAATGATCTTTATTATTGGATTCATGTCCTGTTACAACCCTAAAGGAGACTGTTACTCCACGATGTGTGACCGGAATACCTGCATACTCTGGTACTGCTATTGCTGAAGTGATACCGGGGATAAATTCAAACTTGATATCTCTTTCATAAAGGTAAATCCCTTCTTCTCCACCTCTTCCAAAAACAAAAGGATCTCCCCCTTTAAGACGTACAACATTTTCATACTTGAGAGCTGCTTGATAGATGGCTTCATTGATCTCTTCTTGTGGCAAAGTATGATGAGAATCTTCTTTCCCTACATAGACAAATTCACATCCATCTTTTGCTTCTTTTAAGATATCAGGATTGGCAAGTCTATCATAAATGATCACATCTGCTTTTCTTACCACACGCAGTGCCTTAACTGTCAAAAGATCAATGTCTCCCGGTCCTGCCCCTGTTAAATATACTTTCCCCATTTATACGATTCCTTTAATTTTATCTTCCGTTAAATAACATGATGGGTCTTCTGCCCACATATCTCCATGTATTGCATAGGCACGTGATCTGGAACCACCATTACAAATGTTTAAATATTGACAATCCATACACTTTCCACCAAGTTCTCTTGGGTGTACACGAAGTTTTTGTAGTAACTCTGTTGGTTCATTTGTCCAAATATCTGAAAAATCTTGATTCAATATATTACCTATCTTCACAGGGAAGAACGGGTCAGGCTTGACAAAACCTTCACTATCAATATTAAGTAGTTTACGCCCTGCAGAGTTTCCTCCCCAATTAATCAACCGTTTTTTCATCTCTTGGGTATGCTCCGGATACTTTTGAATGAATCTGTCATAGAACAATATCGCATCCATCTCCATATTCCCAGTAACTATTTCAATATCTCTACCACTTTCATGGTATTCAAATGCTTTGTCTAAGATATAATTGACTGCAGTAATACGCTGCTCTTTAGTCAGATCCATCTCTAAATTCTCAAGCCCTCTTCCACTGTAGACAAGATGAGAGATATAGATTTTAGGAATATCATGTTTCTCTGCCAATTCAAAAATGAATTGTAGGTCATCATAGGTATCTTTGGTAATCGTAAAACGAATACCTACTTTAGTCTTTCCAAAACTGTTCAGCAGGTCTACGGCTTTCATCGACTCGACAAATGAACCCTTCAGCCCTCTAAATGCATCATGTACATCAGGACTGCCGTCTATGCTGATACCGATATAGTCAAAGGTATCAAGGATCTTCTCTGCATTACTTTGCTTCACATAAAGTCCATTTGTTGAGAGGTAGGTCACAATACCCAACTCTTTACACCGTGCCGCAATATCGAACAGGTCTTTCCTCGTAAGCGGTTCTCCACCGGAAAATATAAGGAATTTTACACCGTTGGCTTTGAGCTTTGGCAGTGTCTCCATAATGTTTTCTGTGGTCAATGTATCTACCGCATCCAGATCTGCTTTAGAGTAGCAATGGAGACAACTCAGATTACAACGATTGGTAAAATTCCAAATAGCGATACTTCCGTCAAGTACCCGTGCAGGTTTTTCTTCGGTCACCGACTTCAGTAAGTTGGACAGTCTGAACATTATTTATTCTCCTTATTGGCTGCTATATTAGGATACGGCTCTTTTACAATCGTTTTATTATTTTCTTCACTACCATTGGTTTCATTGCTATCTGTAGATTTGAATGAGAGAATATAAGTAGTAATCTCTTTGAGCTCTTCAGGTGTCAGTTTAAACGCCGGCATAGCATTACGTTTATATCCAAACAGTTTAGAGACTGAAGCAGGATCAGTGATCATACCTTGTATCTCTTCAGCATTTCTTTTATCAGCGATCTGGGCAAACGGCGGTCCGAATGCTACAGCTGTTTGATGATGACATCCCCAGCAGTAGGTTTCAAAAACTTTTTTTCCACTCTGGGCATGTATAGAAGAAATCATAGTTAAGATGATAAAAAAAGTGATTAATATTTGTTTCATTTGTCTCATCCTTAATTTAATTGAATGATGATAACAATATTTTGTTTTTGGGAAGTTGATTTAGCTCAAGTTAGCTACTTATCAGTACTCACATTATGCTCAAATATCGTCCAATATGCCCCATTTCTCACTATCATTGTATCTGTAGGGTGCTGGATGTTATAATATATATACGCACCCATCAACAGCATAGTAATACCAAAAAAAATCAAAAAACCTTTCATTTCTCTTCCTCCTCTTTCTCTTTATGGTCCATATCTTCTCCATCCTCAACTTTGGCAATAACGAGTAAAATAATCAAAAAGAAGATAATGACACCTGCATAAATATAATCTAACATCCTATAGGTTCCCGTTTATAAAAAGATAAAGATGCTCTTTGTCTCTAAAGACCAAACACATACGTCCCTCCTTCGGATTTTGTAAATCATACGATCTGCTGAGATAAATATAAGGTGATTTCTTGATTACTTCTACCATCTCTTTATCTACCTTGTTTGTTACTTTAGGTAGTTTTTCAAATGTTATCTTCCCAATACCACAATCTCTGATAAATTTTTCTATTACTTTTGTCTCATCATCTGTTTTTATCGTAAAAAGATGTGGAGAGATAACATCTTCTTTATAACGTCTTAGAGAAATATCATTAATCTCTTTATAGGGTTTAGTCCCAAGCAACCTTTCAAAAGTCACATCCGTAGTACCAAGATAAAATGTCCAACTTTGAAGAAATATCAATACAAGCATCAGAACAACTAAAATAAACAGTGGAACATTTTTAAGTTTAAACATGAAACAATCTGCCTTTCTCTTTTGCTAAACTTTTTAATGCACTTTTCTCTTCCATTGACTTAAAAGCATTTGAAGGAATATAAAAAGCTTTTTGTTTATAATAAAGCAGTATATCATCTTCTATGGGGACAAGACCCTGAATTTCTTGCCACGGTATCAAAGCATTATCCTGTTTTATACCGTTTTTTGTAATATACAGTTTGATATGCTTATTTTTCAGTGGTGAATTTTCATACGCTTTTATAGCTCTTTGATGCACCAACCACTTTTTAATCACATACCAGTAGAGTATCAAAATAGTTGCTAACATTAAAAGCCCAATAGAGCCGCCTTTAAGTGCAGCTACCACACCGAACTGTGCTAAAGCTACAAAAAACCACCCTACATATCTTCTTGCAGAATTTTTAAATTGCTGTGTATATGATTTTGAAAATGCTTTTTCAAAATTTTCTCTATCCCAGATATAGGTGATTTCTATAGGTTTAAATATGCTCATCTGACTCATCTATATAAAGCTCTTTTTTCTTTATATGCCCTTCTTTTTCTAACGCTTCTATAAGTTTTAAAGTCTCTTCATAAAGTTCACTGTACTTAGCACTATTGACTTGATACTTTTTTTGCTGTTTTTTAGCATACCACCATGCCCCAAGAATAGAGAGTGAAAAAAATGCATAAATCCACCATTGCCACGCACCCAAGTCAAGCAGCACTATAAAATATTGTACAGAAAAAAGAACAAAAAATTCTACTGAAAAGATAAGTACCAGCGTAGAACTATGTTCAAAATCAAGGGTATATTTCTCAATTTTTCGCATGATGTCTAAGTTATTATTTATTTTTTTGGCTTTTTCTTTAATGGATACATCAAGAGTCCCAACATCTATATTTTTTAAATGAATATTACTTAGATTATACTCCACATTTGTCTGCATATAATCTCTCAAAATTTGAGGCTCTTTTTCTAAGGCTTCTTCAAGTTCTTCATAGGTGGGCTTCTCTTTGCCTACTATTTTTTGTACATCTTGCAGTACCAAATCATAAAGACCAACATGTAGAATCTCATTGATCATTCTCTCTTTATTTAACAAAATTCTCTCCCTATGTACAACCCTATAGATTTTTTCAATAAACCACTATTTACTAAAAAAATCCATACGGGGAATCCCCCGTATTTAAAGTTTTTATTTTTTTTGTGAAACCACTACAGAAGGTTGTGGATCTATACCGAATGTTGCAGTATCATCTTTTGCAGGAAGGAAAATCTCGATTAATCCTTTCAAACCGACAGACATGATGATGTTAAGTAAGAATATCAACCAACCAACCAACATCATAATAGCCGCAATAGCCGCAAGTACCATAAATGTTTGGAACTCTCCATCCATATAAAAGTGTCGTCTGAGCATGCCGTCAAGCCCAGCCATACCCATGAATGCACCCATTCCTAAACTACCTATGAGATGTAACCAAAAGTGAGCATTTGCCATCTTCATAGAGAAAAGTTTGGTATTATTGGTGAGAAGTGGCCAGAGTACATACACCACACTATACAGTGTCATATAGAGACCCGTAAGCAAGGCTATATGTACATGTGCCCCGATAATCCACTGTGTATTGTGAAGTATTCTGTTCATACCCATATCTGCTTGAATAATAGCCGCAGGCACTGCCAAACCAAAACCTAAAAGTCCTGCAAGGAGGTATTTTAATTCCATAGTCATCTTAAGTGGTCGTGCTTTCCATAACGTCATAAGTGTGATAAACAAAGCCAAACCTTGAGTTAGAAGCTCAAACATTGTAACCATCTCACCAGAAATAAGTTTCATCATCTCAGGCTGACCTTGATCTGCCAAGAGGTGGTGAGACCAAACCATCCACGAAACAAAAAGCTCTAATAGAAGTGCTGCACGTGCCACGTTTTCCATAAACAACTTTTGACCAGTGATCAGTGTGGCTAAAAGATACCATGAACCTGCCACATAGATAAGTACCAATCCGTCAGCAACAAGGTCAAGTCCCCACCAAAAGAAGTTTTTATATAAGAGTGCATCTACAGCATGGACATTCCAGCTTGCACCACTAGCATCTGCCAACAAGTAAACAAGTACAAGGATACCTGCTCCCAAAATAACGATCGCATCCAAAAAGGTATCAACTGTCCCACGAAAGATAGCCACAACAGGAAGTGAAAGTGCCGGCTCTTTTGAGTATGGAGGTTTTCCAGTCAGTTTGTTTTTAAGATTAAGTAATCCATCGATACCAAAACCAGAGATAAGAAGCTCTTTAGTCGTTTTGTTTGCATGTACACCTACTTTTGCAAAGATAGTGGCATAGATATTATAAATAAATCCAAGTGTTCCTATCATGATGAGTGCAACACCTATAATAAAGACGATTCCTCCAACAACATTAAACTGACCAGTATCTGCAGGAAGTGGCCAGTAAAGTGTATAGAGTGGTGCATAACTCCAAATAAATGCAGCTATCCAAGCCAATGCCGAACCAACAGTAATCATGATCCATACAAAGTTTGCCAATCCTACACTATAGAGCGGTTTTTTGGTTAAATATGGAATCAAAAACATAAACGCAGCAAAAACAAGCTGATAGGTAGAGCCGAATATACCGATAATGGGATGCACTGTCATAATAGAGAAGAAATGCTCAGGGTGTCCTTCAATAGGTGGAATACTAGGATTGACCAAAGCCACCCTCATTAATGTTCCCTCTAATGCAGCCAAACCATAAAACAGAAATGACATCACAACTGCACGAAGGGTCACTTTTTGTAATGCAGTTAGTGTTGATGCATCAAAGTTTGTTCCTTTCATTAAACTCATTTTACACTCCTTTCTTGTCACAACCTGTGACAATAACTACTTTTTTAACAAACATTGCATTTCCTGCCGGTCCTGCATATTCTGTTGACCTGACATCAAACTCACCACATTCATTAAATGTCCAAAGCAGATCATTTCTACTTCCCGGATTGACTTGCATCTGAGAAATCATACTTCCATCTTGACGAAAGAGACCAAATCCATAAACCAAATCTGAACTATGTGCATCAAAAAGTACCTTCTCACCTTTTGTAATTTCCATCTTTTTTGGCATATCAAATTTATGATTTGCTATCTTAATTTGAAACGTTTTATCTGGTGTTATATTATGCCTCATAATATCCTCCGATACCCATGGTATGGTATTATAAGTAAATATATGGTGCCCTACACCCATTGCTACCAAAAATCCGATATACAGATAAAACGGTATACGCACTATTGGTTTTGCTTTCTTCTCAAGTGTTAGATTATAAGCGAACCATGCAATCACTGATATAATAATCATCGCATAGACTGTATAAGCTACATTGTGGAACTTTAAAAGTTCAACAGAAGTTTCAAAAGTCATTTTCTCTCCTTAATTACTAATTTGTATGTTTATTATAGACATTACTTATGCTATAAAATTGATACAAATCAATTTTATATACAACCAATTGATTACTATTTAATCAATTGGTTGTGCTTTTTACTTACTTTTTTTGATTATTGATGAATAAATAATCTTTTATGTCTATAAGTCAAGATAATAAAACATTGATTTAAATCAAGACTAAATTACTCCTATTTAAATACAATTCAAACTTATAATTATTAAAATAAGGACTTATCCATGACAAGACTACTCTCTTTTCTACTTTTTCTGTTAGCAAGTACTCAAACCTATGCGGCATTGGAAAATACAACCTGTAAAAAATGCCATCCTGTTATTTTTTCTGAGTATCAAAGCTCAATACATGCTAAAGCATCCATCTTTAAAGATGCTGTCCATAAATCTGTATGGGACAAACATCCGGCAAAACCTAAAAACAACTACAAATGTGCCAAATGTCATACCCCTTCTGACCATGACCTCATCTCTGGTAAAAGTAAACTAGCAGACAATGAGATTCAACAAAATGAACCTATTTCATGTCAAGCTTGTCATACTATAGAGAGTATAGAAAAACACAGTAAAGCAAATAAAAATAAATTTATAGACAAGAAAAAATACTTTTTTTCAGCAGACAAAGTGAAAAAAGGTACAAAAGTAGTCTTTAAAGAAGAGAGTCATTTTCTAGGTATGTTTAAAACAAAAATAGGATCACCTTTTCATGATATAGATTATGGCAATGAGAATTACTACAATGGTGACATGTGTATGGGATGCCATTCTCATAAACAAAATGGAAAAGGTTTTGTTATCTGTGATCTTGAAGTAAAACAGGGAGATTCTAAAGAGACATGTGTAAGCTGTCATATGCCAAAAATTCAAGGAAGTATGGCAAACCAAGCTCAAACTGCTACCCATGCATTCCACGGTGCTTCTATTCATAATACTACACCTAAAGAGCTATCTAAGTATATTAAACTCTCATTAGAACAAAAAGAAGCTGGATTTGAAGTGGCTATTAAAAATGAAGTGACACATACCCTCTTCCCTCAACCCTTACGTCTTAATCAACTAAGAGTCAGTATAGAGAGAAATGATAAAACCATAGCACTCAAAACAGAGTCTTTTGCTAAAGTCATAGGAACCAATGGAAAACCTGCTATGCCATGGCTAGCAGATGCAGTAATTAGTGATACTTCTATTAAGGCACACGAAACACGTAAAGTAGCCTATGATACACCTCTTGAAAAAGGTGATGCAGTCATCATAGAGTTTGGATATTATATGGTAAATCCTAAGGCAGCTAAGGCACTTGAAATTACAGATAAAAGTGTGACTGAGTTTATTATATTGACGAAAGAAAGAGTAAAGATTTAATTTCCCTTCGACAAGCTCAGGGAACGGGGACTGAGCCTGTCGAAGTCAATACTCTACCAACTCCCCCTCCAAAGTCTTCAAAAATGCCACCACATCATCTATCTGCTCTTTATTAAACTCTTGCCCTATCTGATACTTACTCATAATACGTACTGCCTCTTCTAACTTATCCACTGCACCATTATGAAAATATGGAGCCGTTTTAGTCACGTTACGCAATACGGGTACTCTAAACTTAAGTTTATCATATTGACCCAAGAAACCACCCTTGTTGATGAAAGGAAATGGACTCTCTTTAATACGTAAATCTGGTTCAAATATCATCCCAACAAAATCTGCAAGATAATTACGTAAAGGGAACTTTTGTATGCTCTGTCCACCAACACTCATACCCGTATGACACCCTTTACACCCTTTAACAATAAAAAGTGTCATACCTCGTTTTGCAGAGGCAGAAATAGCATTATTGTCTCCCTCTAAAAATCTATCATAAGCCCCTCTTGTTAAAAGTGTTCTCTCATACGCACCTATGGCTTTACGTACATTCTCAAAAGTAATACTCTCTTCAGGAAAAATCTTTTTAAACGTACTCACAAATTTTGTATCACTATTTAGCCTCTGTTCTACCTCTTTTGGTGTCATATTCATCTCAAAGGGTGCTTGTACTGGACCCCCTGCCTGTTCTTCTACATCTTTCGCTCTACCATTCCAAAATTGTGCTTGTGCAAGTGCCGCATTGAGTACTGTTGGAGAGTTTAGATGAAAAGGATTGGCTCTACCATGAAAACCAATAGCAGTAGGCAAATTATCATCTCCTCCCTCTTCAAGTTTATGACATGAAGCACAGGAGAGTGTTTTATCTTGAGAGAGACGCGTATCAAAAAAAAGATCTTTTCCTAAAGCAATCTTCTCCCTACTCATTGGATTTTGTGGATTATCAATCACTTTTAACAAATCATCATAGTTATCAGGTACAGCAGACATATCTCGAGAGAGTGCTGCTTTTCTCAACTCCACATCACTGAATGTTGTCATAGTTCTTTGAGGCAATATAAATGGCAATGCTATAATGAGTGTTACTACTAAAAATGTTATGGTTACAGGGTGGAACAACTTTTTCATTGGTTATCCTTTATTAAATAGCAAATGTCTCTTTTACTTTTTGTTCAAATGCTTTATCACTCATCTCTTTTCTAAGCGGTACAAATGTTTCAGCCTCTCCACCTACAGGTACAAAAATATCAGCCTCTTCATTTTCTATGATCTCTTTAACTGCGTCTGCAATAGGTTGCGGGTTTGGTCCTTCATTGATCGCTTTGGCTACTATGGGGGCAAAATGTGATACCAATGTCTTATACGGTGAATCCTCACTTGTTGTTTTAGCATTTGCAACCAACCCCTCTTTTACAAAATTGGTACCAAAAAGCCCGGATTGAATAGAGTGAACCCTCACATTATAGGGTAATGTCTCAAAACGTAAAGAGTCCACAATCCCTTCAACTGCATATTTACTGGCATTATAATGTGCCAAAAGCGGCAATCCCATCTTACCTAAAAATGAAGATATATTGATGATCACACCACTGCCTGCTTCTCTCATGTAAGGGAGTACTTCTCTTGTTACCTTTAATAATCCAAATACATTGACATTGAACTGATCAAACATCTCTTCATCTGTACCGTCTTCAACGGTAGAGAGCAGTCCATACCCGGCATTATTGACCAATACGTCTATTTTACCCTCATTTTGGATAATGGTATCCACTGCACTTTTTATACTCTGTGTTTGGGTTACATCCAAATAGATCGGTTTTAAATTAGCCGATGCCTCTTTACTTTTAGCATCACGACTCCCTGCATAAACGATATATCCATTCTGT
>Ga0256827_10001300_pt1 | contig 15929 bp, 13 predicted proteins | sample CV84metaG_FD_185977 | JGI IMG/M metagenome (GOLD analysis project Ga0256827, IMG submission 185977) | Hydrothermal vent microbial communities from East Pacific Rise, Pacific Ocean - CV84 | ecosystem: Environmental > Aquatic > Marine > Hydrothermal vents | place: Pacific Ocean: East Pacific Rise... | reverse complement strand
ACTCCAAACATTGACCGAATTGCAAAAAACGGCGTACTCTTTACCAAAAGTTTTGTAGGGAACTCCATTTGCAGTCCTTCGCGTGCTACTTTTTTAACGGGCTTACACAGCTGCAAAAACGGAGTAAAAAACTTACAAGAAGCACTGCCAAATCAACAAACGCTTCCCAAACTTCTTAAAACTGTTGGATATCAAACTTGTCTTATTGGAAAGTGGCATCTTCTTCTAAGCCCCACAAACCCCACAACGGCAGGATTTGAAAAATGGAATGTTTTGGGTGGTGATTACGAACAAGGCAATTATTACTCCCCCGATTTTTGGGACCAAGATGGAAACCACACCGCTGTTCAAGGTGGATTTATTTCAGAGCTTACCACTTCTAATGCACTAGACTGGCTCGAGCATCGAGATCCCAACAAGCCCTTTTTCCTTATGGTAAACCATAAAGCTACCCATCAACAGTGGACCCCCTCACCCGAGCAAATGGCGGACACTAACACTTTTTATGCTCTTGAAGCACAAAACCTTTACGAGCCACCAACCTTGTGGGATGATTATTCTACGCACTCACCCATTGACCCTGCTCGAACTAACTTTATTGATAATTTCTCAATAAACGTTGTTGCTGGAGCTCCTGGAATTCGTCACAACAGAGAATCTGGTCGAATGACCGATGCTCAAAGAACACTTTACCGAACGGCCTACAAAACCCGATGGGAAAAGTGGGATGCAAATAAAAATAGTTGGACGTGGGCACAAAAGCACCGTTTTAAATACAACTGTTTTATAAAAGATTATATCCGCGCAGGAGATACCATTGACCAAAGCGTGGGCGAAATTCTTGATTACCTCGAAGCCCATGGAATCGCCGACAACACCATTATTATTTACTCTTCCGACCAAGGCTTCTTTTTAGGCGAACACAGTTATTATGAAAAACGATTGATGAACGAACCACCCCTTTCAACACCGTTTATTATGCAATGGAAAGCGAACACCGATATTGTTCCAGGATCAAAAGTAACCAATATGATTCAAAATATTGACTACGCCCCAACCCTTCTTGAAGCTGTTGGAATCAAAATCCCCACCAACCATCCTATGCAAGGGCTCAGCTTTCTCCCCTTCATGGAAGGGAAACAAATTCCATGGCGCGATGCCATCTACTACCATTACTCCCTCGCAACCACCTTGCCTCCTCATTTTGGTGTCCGCACAAGACGATACAAACTGATGTATTTTTACACCAAACATGTTTGGGAAATGTACGACCTAAAAAACGATCCTACCGAAGTGGTCGATCGATATCGCGAATTTAACACCAACCCCCATACGCATAACATTGTCGTTTCCCTTAAAAAACGGCTTAAAGAATTACGTGCTCAATATGGAGACACCGACGGGCCCGTAAACTTTCCCATCGAAGAACCCTTTCCTAAGGTTCAAGGACGTTTAAAAAGTAAAACGCTCACATCAAATGCCATTGAAATTATACATCAAAATATTCAAGGCGCTAAATATCAGTTGATGAAATCGCCTGATCTAGACCATTGGAGTAACTCAGGTCCTGTTTATCCCGGAACCGGAACAGGCAATTTCGACATCGTTATTCCCCTTACAGAACCCAAACAATTTTTCACCATTTATCAAACAACACCACCCCCACCACCAGTTGCACCAACCGTCTCACTTACAGGACCCTACACCACCGAATCAAACTATACCGTCACCGTCACTTTCAGCGAAGCCGTCACAGGTCTTACCGACTCCGACTTTGTGGTTTCTAACGGAACTGCATCCGCCCTTTCTGGCTCAGACGCCCTCTACTCCGTCGAAATCACTCCCTCTGGAACCAACACCATTTCCGTGATGCTTCCCGCCGATTCTGTGACCGATCTTAACGATGGTCTTGGAAACGAAGCATCAAACACATTACTCACTCGATATGGCGCACCCTCCGCAACCACTCCTGTAACCAACGGACTTTATCTTAGTTTGGTTGCTGATGATCTTGCCCTAACCGATGGAGCGGTTGTCTCATCATGGACCGATTCCACCAGCGGAAATGTTCTTACTGAAACCGTTGCAAATACCGCAACATACAAACTAACCAACACCAACTTTGCAGGACACAACACCGTAACCTTTAGTGGAGCAGGCGGATTAGAAGACTCTTCACTTATCACTCCACCCGACACCGATCATAGTACCCTCTTTGTTGTAGCGCGTGTTTTGACTATAACATCAACCCCCCAACGCTCCCTCTTCTGGGGACAAAAAGATGGTGCAAACAACCGTTTCCGCATTGCTAAAAACAACAATAAAACTGTTTGGAGTGCCCGTGTTGGAGGAGACAGTGGACTTCCAACCACTGTTCAACTCGATACACAACGACACGTTTTCACCCTTGTTTCTGGTAAAAACGGGTCTGATGTCGAATTCTTAATTGATGCTACATCTGTAGGAACAGAAGCCAACGTAACAGGTACACTTCTTGGAAAAGCATTAGTTGGAGATAAAATGAATGCCGACATCGCCGAAGTGCTTCTGTACAACCGCACCCTAACCGATGCTGAAATCGCAGATGTAAACGATTACCTCTCCGCTAAATATTCCAACTAATTAAATCTTAAATTTGAACAAATTAGTTCTTCGCTTCGCTTAAGTCAAAAAGAGATGCACAAACAAATCAACATGCCTTAAGCGTACGTGTGTTATAGCGGGGCGATAAGCCATCTTTTTAGCGAGACATTCCAGGAATTTGTCGGGAACCTTCCCAGCTTTGTTGTGTGTTCCACGGCATATCTGAATATTTTTTTGTTTCGTGATATCCGTTGGAGGGGTTTTGGCATCCTGTAAGAAGCAGCGTTATGATGGTTAAAAAAATAGAGATGAAAATAGAAAAAAGTTTCATGATAAAAGAGGTTTTTCTGGGGGTTTTTATGATGAATAAATGTTTTTGGTGGGGGTTAAAAAAAAGACCGTCCCAACGAATTGGGACGGTATCTTTATAATCGAATGATCGATTAAAGAGCAGCGTCTTTAGCTGCTTTAGCAATACGGAATTTTAAAACGCGTTTTGCAGGGATCTGAATCGTTTCGCCTGTAGCAGGGTTACGACCTGTGCGTGCTTTACGATCAACAATAACGAGTTTGCCGATGCCTGGGATGGTGAATCCATCTGCTGCGCCTGCGTATGCAAGTTCTGCAAGTGCTTCCAAAGCTGTTTTGGCTTGAGCTTTTGAAATTTCAGTTTTTTCAGCAATTTCCGCAATAATTTGTGCTTTTGTCATAGGTTTTGCCATGATTTCTATCTCCTCTTTTCGTTCCTGGTTAATTTGAATCGTACTGGCCGACTCCATATCGGTCTAGTGGGAAAAAGGTGTAAGCTATTTTTTTTGATGTTGCAATAAAAAAAAGCAAAAAACCTTTTGTTTATAGGGAGGAAGTCGCGAAAAGGAGAAAAATAAGGTTTTGCGAAGAGTTTTTTATTTTGTTTAATTGTGATGAAGGGGGCGTAAAAAACCCCTGTATTTGGTAGTAAAAACAGGGTTTTGAAAAAAAACCACAATATATTGTGGTAGATGTCTTGACGAGATTTTGTTCGATCCCTATCTTCTCTCTTGCTTTTAATGCCAACGTGAATGGGTTATGTTGGCTCTAATTTGAACAGAAACAAAGCGGGAGAAGGAAAAATGAAGAGAAAAGAGAAGGTACAGGTGTTGTTTGATGGGTTTCAAAAACGGTCGGGGTTGATTGTTCCTTTTAGTGAACAGAAAATTGAATTAGCCATTGATCGTGCAGTAGATGAAGTTTGTAGACGGCAAGGGGGATCGAAAAATGAGGGGTTAGCGTCGAAGGTGGCGGCGCAGGTGGTTCAACAGTTGGCAAGTCCGCAAAGTGAATTTTTTGTTCGTCCGAATGAAGAGGGGAAACGCATTCCACATATTGAAGATGTGCAAGATTTGGTAGAGATTTTGTTGTCGGAAAATGGCGAGACGCTTACGGTGGCTTCGTACAAACGTTACAGGAAACAACGTGAAATGGCGCGGCGGAATATTAAGGTGCGGGGCAACGACTCTTCACGTAAAATTGATGTAACCGATGCAAGCTTGTTATTGGTGGAGTCTTCTACGAGCAATGTTCATTTGCCCTGGGATCGAAAGCGCATTGTTAAACAAATTTTAGACAAAACCGATCTCTCTGTTGAGTTGGCTATTAATGTGGCAAAGAGTGTTGAAAACCGAATTATTGCTTCGGACATTACAACCGTTAATACCACATTAATTCGTGAGTTGGTGAATAACGAACTTGCAGAGCGTGGCTATTCGCATCAGCTCCGCGATCTTTCGCTTTATCGTGTTTCTAAAGATTTTCTTGAAAATTTGATGTACACCAAGTCGACTGAGAATTCGAATATTGTGAACAACAATCCTGAAGCAGTAAATATGGGGATTGCGGAGTTGGTTTTAAAGCAATGGGCACTGGACACGATTTTTTCGCCGGAAGTAAAGCGAGCGCACGATACGGGTGCGATTCATCTGCACGACTTGGGCTATCCAACGCGGGTTTATTGCTCTTCGCACTCGATTGAATATGTAAAAAAATATGGGTTAACGGGATTGATTAATTTAAATACCGAATCCAAATCTGCTCGTTCCGCATCGGTTCTTACTGGTCATCTCAATACCTTTTTGGCGTCGATGCAGGCGAACTATGCGGGTGCGTTGGGAATTGCATACATCAACATTTTTTATGCTCCATTTTTGGTTGGGATGGATCAGTCCGAGCTAAAGCAAATTGCGCAGGAGCTTATTTTTAATGGGTCACAAAATGCTTTTTCGCGTGGCGGGCAGACGCTCTTTTTGGATTTTAATATTCACACGGGCGTTCCAAGCTATCTGAAGACGGTTCCTGCGATTGGTCCTGGCGGACACTATCAGCTACGCCTAAAAGAGGGCACTGTTGTAGAACTTGATGAGGTTTTGCGGGATGAATTAGATGCCTCGGGCTACCCATTAATGGATCTTTATTACAACGATCCAAAAGATGGAAAACGACTGGTCTTGCGTGAATTGGCCGATGATAAAGAGGGGATGATTTTTGACCCTGCTGTTGCAGAAAATTTGACGGAGCGTGGCGAAAAAATTGTAACGTATGCCGACTATACAAAGGAGTCTCAAGATTTTTGTCGCGCACTGCTTGAAGTGTTTGGTGAAGGCGATGCCAATGGACGTATTTTTGAATTTCCAAAATGCGATTTCCACGTTTCGGACGAAACCTTTGAAGATCCTGCTCAGTTCGCCATTTACAAAGAAGCGTGCGAATTGGCCAGTAAAAATGGGTCGACCTACTTTATTTTTGACCGCGATGAGGTAACGCTTTCGGCTTGTTGTCGATTACGTACAACCATTTCCGACAATCGAATGCTTCAGCACCCCGAGTGCATGCGCTTTTGTGGGTTCCAAAATGTGACCATTAACATTCCGCAAGCGGCATATCGTGCCTCCCGAACCGGAAACGACATTTTGAAAAACTTTTATGAAGAGTTAGATCGCACTATGGAATTGGCTGTCGATGCCCATTTGCAAAAGAAGAAAAAGGCGGCCGAAATGTTAAGTGGTCCAGGACATCCTCTTTGGCAGATTGGAATGGTTGCTAACGATGGAAAACCCTATGTCGATTTAGAAAACTGTACCTATATTTTGGGTCTGATTGGCGTAAATGATGCCGTTAAGTTTTTAATTGGACAAGAGCTACACGACTCTAAACAAGCTCAACGCTTAGGATTGGAAATTGTAGCGCGGATGTACACCAAAGCTAAAAAGCTCGCCAAAAAACATAACCTTAAATTTACGCTCGAAGAATCGCCGGCCGAATCTGCGGCTCGTCGTTTAGCGAAATCCGACATGGTTTATTTTGCCGAAGAATCCAAGTCGATTGTTAAAGGGGCACAGGATGCCGAGTACTACACCAACTCCATTCACTTAGCGGCAGAAGCGGATGTTTCCATGGTGGATCGAATTATCGAACAATCCAAATATCATTCGATGATTGAATCGGGGGCAATCACCCACTGCTTTGTTGGAGAAGAGCGCCCCGATGCCGATTCGATTGCACATTTAATGACCGAAGTATTTTTCCGGACGCAATCTGCACAGGTCTGTATTTCGCCAGAATTTACCTTCTGTAGCGACTGCAACTATCAAACAAGAGGCTTGCTTGAATCCTGTCCTGAATGTGGTTCCGAAAATGTTGTAGGCGAAACCCGTGTGGTCGGCTATTTCAGCAAGATCCAAAACTGGAACAAATCCAAACGCTACGGAGAGCTACTTGCTCGCCAAGCAGGGAAATATAATATTGTTGAAGCCGAAGAGCCGGTGCTGGTTACGCCCGCCTCGGAATCGTCTAAAAACGCTGATGGGGAATTATTCTAAATCAAAAAGGAGATCCTATTATGAAAAACAAACCCTTTCAAATTAAAGTATTTGGCAAAGAGGGCTGTGCAAAATGCCACACCCTCAATCAACGCCTCGACAAATTGCTCGCAAAAGAGCAGTACGCCGACTTCGAAAAAAAATATTGTGACGTAGAAACCATTCCAGGACTCGTTGAATTTTCCGAAGCCGAGTGCATCAACCCCTCGCGCATTCCAGCAATGCTTGTTTGTGCTTGGGACGAACAGGAAGGTGAATATGTGCCCATTTCAACCAAAAATCCGGGCGTAAAAGATTCCGTCTGCAAGAAATCAAAGCTCTACCAATATGTGGGGCTACAAACCGATTATTCGGGCAACGGAGTTATTGCACCCAAAATGATTCAGGCTGTTTTAAGCGAAGCAACACAAAATCAAGCTGTTTCAGCTTAAAGGCCTCTTGTTCTATGAGCTTATATGCCTATTTAGAAAAGCCGTCGATGGTGGATTTCCCCCGCCATTTTGCGGCGGTCTTCTTCACAAGCGGATGCAATTTTACATGCGGGTTTTGCCACAACGCCACCCTGATGGGGAAAAAACAGGCGGGGCTTAGTCGCGAAAAAATTGTGGCGGCTTGCGATCAATTCAAGAAAGATTGGGTCAATGGTGTGGTGCTTACCGGAGGTGAGCCCACCCTAATGGCCGATCTGCCCGACTGGCTCCGCTTCTTTAAAGAGGAGTACGGGTTTGATGTGAAACTCGACACCAACGGATCCAACCCCGATATGCTCGAAAAATGTTTGCCCCTTGTGGATTATGTCGCGATGGACGTAAAAGCTGGCGCATCGCTTTATCCCTCTTTTGTGGGATTTAAAGCCGTCGACAAAATTATCCGCTCCATCGATTTAATCCGTGAAAAAGCGCCCGATTACGAATTCAGAACCACTGTAATTGAAAGCATTCACACCGACGAACAGATGGAAGAAGTTTGCAAAATGATTAAAGGAGCCAAACGCTACGTTTTACAAGCCTTCATTCCGCGCGATGAATTGCCCGATCCGTTTTATCAAAAATGTGCCCGAACCACGCCCGCGCGATTGAACGAACTTAAAGCAATAATGAGCAACTGTTCAACCGAACTTCTTTTGCGCGGAGCATAAAATGAATCTACTTTTTGTTAGTGCAGAAGCGGCTCCTTTTGTCTCGTCAGGAGGCTTAGGTGTGGTGGCGGGCGCATTGCCCCGTGCACTTATTAAACAACAGATCAATGTGGTTCGAATCTTGCCCCTTTATCAATCCATCGATCGCCAAAAATTTGCACTCGAAAACACCGGGCAAACCGTCTGTATTCCAATGGGGGAAACCCACTTTTATGGCACCATTTGGAAAACAATCGACTCCGGAGTCCCCACCTTTTTCATCCAAAACGACCCCTTTTTTGATCGCCCTGGATTATATGGAGAGCGCTCCGACCAAGGCTACGAAGACAACTTTGAGCGGTTTCTCTTTTTTCAAAAAGCCGTTGTACAATGGATCGATCAAAGCGGCTTTCATCCCGACGTGGTACACTGTAACGATTGGCACACAGGATTACTTCCTTATCTTCTTCGGTACGGGACAAATGGGCAAGGGCGCACCGCTACCGAACGCACCTTGTTTACCATCCACAATCTAGCACACCAAGGTTGGGCCCCCGAGTGGAAATTCCATTTAACCGGATTCCCTCCAGAATGTTACACCATGCAAACACTCGAGTTTTACAACGAAATCAATCCGATGAAAGGCGGAATTGTTGCATCCGACGCAATAAATGCCGTCAGCCCAACCTACGCCAAAGAGATTCAAACCCCCGAATTCGGCTGTCAGCTCGACGGTGTTTTGCGAGAACATTCCAATCGACTGCACGGCATCTTAAATGGAATTGACTACGCCCGCTGGAATCCATCTACGGATCCAGCGATTCCCGCAAACTATTCCGCCCAAGATCTTTCAAAAAAAGCACGCTGCAAACAGGCTCTTCAAGCCGCCACGGGCTTACCCTCCTCCCCCCGCACCCCCCTCCTTGGAATAGTCACTCGCCTTGATGCGCAAAAAGGCGTAGATCTTCTGCTAGAAATACTCGACCAAATTGCCACTGCCGACTTGCAATTTATTTTGTTAGGATCTGGCGATCCACACTACGAAACCGCCTTTCGCGAAAAGGCACTTCGCCATCCAGACCACCTTGCTGTTTGGATTGAATATTCCGATGCCAAAGCACGCCAAATTATGGCGGGTGCAGATCTCTTCTTAATGCCCTCCGCATTTGAACCCTGCGGACAAAGCCAATTGTGCAGCATGTGCTACGCAACACCACCAATCGTTCATGCCGTCGGTGGGTTAGCCGATTCGGTCATCGATGCTTCAAAACCCAACGGAACAGGCTTTGTTTTTCAGGACTATTCCGCCACCGCTCTTTTTGAAACCATCACTCGAGCCGTCTGCTTTTATCACGACTCCACCCGTTGGCTCCCCCTTCTTCAATCCGCAATGAAAGCAGATTTTTCTGTAGATAAAATGGCCAAAAATTATTGCGCACTCTATGAATCACTGGTTTAAAAAATGGCAAAAAAAACGCACCGAGCCCGCCCACCTAAAATCGGGGCGATGGGGAGAACACTTGGCTTTACGCCTTTTGAAAAAGAAAAAATATCGGATTGAAGGCGAACGAGTCCGGGTCGGGCGGCACGACGAAATTGACCTTATTGCTTGGCAAGACGATATTTTGGTTTTTGTAGAGGTCAAAACCCGCAAAAATGAACGCTTTGGCCGACCGGTTACTGCGGTAAATTCTGCCAAGCGAAAACGGCTCTCCCGAGCGGCCGTCGCCTATCTTCGAAAAATGCCCAAGCATCCCAACTATATTCGATTCGATGTGGTCGAAGTGATTGGCGAGCCTAAAAAACCCCATCCCGAAATCCGGCACCTTGAAAATGTCTTCCCCCTCGATGCATCCTACAGACTTTGGTGGTAGCACATTTTTCACTACCATCAAGAACGGGCTGAGTTAATTGAGAAAAATAGGTTTTCGGGTTAAGACAATTCGGAAGCCAATGATTTTACTTGCATCATCATTTTCTTGGTAGGAGCGGCTCGAAGAGCGGCACCGAACGCCTTTGGTTTTCCAAGATCCTCCACGTATAACCCGTTTAGATTCTAGGCGATTTGCCCATACGGATTCGTCTACTGGAGCACCTATATAATTTAAATGCCAAGCATCTAGGCACCATTCCCAAACATTTCCGTGCATATCGTACAATCCCCACGCATTGGGTTGTTTGCGCCCAACTAATTTTATTCTTGTTTTACTGTTAAGACAGTACCATCCCATTAAATCCAGATCGCCTGCAAATGCATGAGTGGTTCCTGCTCGACAGGCATATTCCCACTGCGTTTCGCTCGGTAGGGTAAAAATATAGTTTTTAGGAATTCGCCCTGCTTTTTGTTCTTGGGCGGTTAATTTTTTGCAAAAATCAAGCGCCTCTTGCCAGGTTACATTTGTTATGGGGAGGAGGTTTTCTTCATTTTTTACAGCACCTTTTTTCATAACGGCATGGTATTGTTTGCGTGTAACTTCGGTGGTCATCATCCAAAAGGTTTTTTGTATGTGTACTTGATGTGCCGGTTTCTCATCGGAAAAAGCTTTTTCTGAACCCATTAGAAAGGTTCCGGGGGGGATTTGAACAAATGGAATCCGAATAATGTTATCTATCAAAACTTGGCCAGACCACGAAACAGAAGATTCGGCATATGCAGCAAATAAGAAAAATGTAGCGTATAAAAAGAGACCGCTTTGTATTTTTATTTTTTGTAAGCTCATTTTTTACCTCGCTTTGGTGGGGTGGGGCTATTTAGTAAGTGCAAGTCGGACAAGATCTTCAATTTCCATTTCGGGAGTTAATTTTGGAAGAATGGATTTAAGCATCTTTTGCGCATCATCAAATTTGTAGCCTAAGGCGGCAAGAGCTAACGCTGCATCGCGCATTCGATTATCGCCCACCTCTCCATCACCAGCTCCACCGAGTGCACTAAGTTGTTCGGCTTGTGAAAATTTGTCGCGCAATTCAACAATAATTCGTTCCGCTGTTTTTTTGCCGATTCCAGAGATGGAAGAGATGCGTTTTACGTTTCCATTAATCAGCGCCGATTTAAGTTCACGGACGGGCAGACCAGAAAGTGCACTAACGGCAAGTTTGGGGCCAATCCCCGAAATGCCAAGAAGACGCGTAAACATGTTTCGCTCCTCATCGTTAAAAAATCCAAAGAGTTTTTGTGTGGCGTCGGTGATGTGATGGTAGGTTAAAATTCGGCAGGATTTTCCTTCGGGGGGGAGCCGATCGTAGGTGCAAAGCGGGATGAACACTTCGTACCCCACTCCGTTTATGTTCATAATAATGCGGGCCGGCTGTTTTTCAACAAGTGTTCCTTCAAGAAATGTAATCATAAATAAGGTCCTTTAATTAGAATAGTTAAAAATGTTTCTTAAAATTTAAATAGGCGCGGATTTCATCGGTTTCTTTGTCTTTTTCGTAACTTACGCCAATTCCTTTTGTTGGAAGAAAGATAGACGCACCAACAAATTCATACTCGCCACTTTGCGAATTTTTTTTAATCGATGTTCCAACTTGTGGATATTTGGAATTCCAGATTAACCACGAAGAGTTAAGAGTGATTGGCTCATCGGCTTCCCGATCTCTAAGGGTGCTAAAAGTGTAGGTTCCCTGGTACTTTTCTAAAGAGTCGGTGTCGATTTTGTCGATGAGTGAACCGACGAGATCGCTCTTTTTTTTGACCAACTTTGTTGGACTATTTGACGTTGTGGTTGCGAGCTTGGCTCGTTCGGAATGCGCCAAGTAAATGTCGTGTTCGCTCATGAAGGCGTTCTTTTTTGCGCCGCCTTTTGTGGTGGAAGTTGTATCCGCCGCAATCCCCGCCGAAGGGAGCAATTTAGGTCGGTTTAAAAATAGATAAACCCCGCTAATAGGCAGTAAAAAAAAGAGACTTAAAATGAACGGTTTCGCTTTCATTTTTTTAATTTATCGCACCTGTTGTAATTTTGCAAAGCTCTAGACGAAGTTTAGCCTTTTATTTTTTGTTCTTTTCCTCGAAAATGCACTTTTGATTTTAGAAGAAACAGGGAGAAATTATGGCAGCCAAAAAAGAACGCTTAGGTCGAGGGTTCGGTGATTTAATCAACGAAAGGGCAACACAAAAACCAAATACAACGAAATCAAACAGCAATTCAGTTGAGAAAATTCCGCTTGTAAAAATTAGTGCAAGTCCTTGGCAACCACGCAATACATTTGAAGCAACCGCATTAAGCGAACTTACAGAATCGGTTAAATTACACGGAATTTTGCAGCCCTTGTTGGTTCGTAAAGTTGGCAGTAAATTTGAGCTAATTGCAGGAGAACGCCGTTTCCGTGCGGCACAAGCGGCACTCCTTCCAAGCGTTCCCGTCATCGTTATTGAAGCAACCGATGAAAATGCTTTAGAACTGGCGCTTATCGAAAATTTACAACGCGAAGATCTCAATGCCATCGAAGAAGCAGAAGGATTTGCCCTGCTCCTTAAAAAATTTAAACTCACTCAAGAAGAGGTCGCAAAACGGGTGGGTAAAGCCCGCGCCTCTGTAGCCAATGCCCTTCGTCTTTTAGAACTTTCCGACGAAATTCGAACCTATATTATTGACGGGTTGCTCACGGTTGGGCACGCCAAAGTATTGTTAACCGTGGAAGACAAAAAAGAGCAGAGCCTGCTTGCAAAACGATCCATTAAAGACGGGCTCTCGGTTCGAATGCTCGAACGAATAATTAAAAAAATGCGGCAAACCCCCCGAAAAACACGCAAAGAAAAATCCGATATTCCGCCCGACTATTTACACACGCTTTCCGATGAACTTCATCAATATTTTGGAACCAGCGTGCGCATTACCCCCTCAAAAACATTAGCCAATGGGCGCAAAGTAAAAGGATCCATCGAAATTGGATTCCACAACAACGATGAACTCGATCGACTCCTCTCCCTCGTGGGCTTTTCCGCCGAGCTCTAAATCAAATAAAGACTGCAATATTCAAACGATGCAACCATAACGATTTATTGCCCTATGCAATAGTTCAAATTTAAATATGCAGCTTTACGCCTTGCCCGCCTACAAAAAACCACCAAACACTCTTTCATTATAATTTTTTTTTAATGTTGTAATAGATAATTTCCGCAAAGAGCGATACGGTGTTCTTCTGATGAGGGAAAGTATGAGTTCACACGAAGCCATTAAAAAGTCAATTAGCGATTTGGGCGTCAAGTCGGTTGCCACCGATTTAGGGCTCTCCACCTCGTTAATCTATAAATGGTGCCAACCCACCAATTCTGCCGAATCAAGTGGTGCAGATAATCCGCTAGATCGAATCAATCGAATCTATCAACTCACCGGAAATACCGGCCCCATTTCTTGGCTTTGCCATCAAGCCGACGGATTTTTTGTGCAAAACAACCCCATCGATTCCGATATTAAAAAAATCCCCTTGCTCAAAATGACCCGACGGATTGTTCGAGAATTTTCAGAGTTACTTGATGTAATGACCGAAAGCATTGAAAACGATGGAGAAATTGATCTAAACGAAGCCGCACAAATCCGCAAAGAATGGGAACAACTCAAATCATCCGCAGAAGGTTTTATTGTATTATGCGAAAAAGGTCGCTATAAAAGATCGGAAATGGAGGAAAGCTAATGCAAGAGTGGTGGGAAAATTTATCAGGAGCCGAATCGTTTTTCTACGGAATGGCTATTTTTTCAAGTGTCTTTTTTATCTGGCAAATCTTAGCCGCATTTATGGGGCTTGATGGAGATGCCGATGTGGATATCGCCGACAGCGATATTCCAGATACAATAGATCATGTCGATGTCTTGGAATCTTCGCAGGCATTCAAACTCTTAAGCCTACGCTCAATCGTCACCTTTTTCACCCTCTTCTCTTGGGGAAGCGCCATGTACCTCTCAGAAGGGATGAGCGTGATAAAAGCCATGTCCATCTCCTCAATCTGGGGCCTAGGCGGAATGGTCGCCATCGCCCTTATTTTTTATGGAATGGGAAAAATGGCCGAAACAGGAACAAAAGATCTTTTACGCGCTCAAGGAACCATAGGAACCGTCTATCTCAATATTCCAGAAAATGGATTTGGCGAAGTTAAACTAGAAATTAACGGCGCCGTCGAACATGTAAAAGCAAAAAGTATAAACGCAGAAGCATTGGTTGCCGGAACACAAATACGTGTTGTAAATGTGGTTAGCCAAACATTATTAGAAGTCGAAAAACTAACAAACAAGGGAGAATAATATGCCAGGTCTTATCTTAATTATCATTGTTGCCGTAGCAACAATTGCCGCCTTTTTGGCCTTCGTTAGCCGATACCGGCGCTGTCCATCAAACAAAGTTTTAGTCATTTACGGTAAAACCTCCAGTGGTGCCGCAAAATGTATTCACGGCGGAGCCGCCTTTGTTTGGCCCCTCTTCCAAGACTATGCCTACCTCGACCTAGAACCCTTCGTCGTTCCCATCGACCTAACCAACGCGCTATCACAAGAAAATATCCGCGTAACCGTTCCAACCACCGTAACAGCCGCCATCTCCAACACAAAAGGAATTATGCAAAATGCGGCCGTTCGCCTCTTAGGCCTATCAAGAACCGAAATTGAAAACCAAGCCCAAGACATTATCCTAGGCCAAATGCGTGCTGTAATTGCCACAATGCGCATCGAAGAAATCAACCAAGACCGCCAAGCCTTCCTAGCAAAAGTAAACGAAGCCGTTTCCGGCGAACTCGAAAAAATTGGTCTTTACCTTATTAACGTAAACATTCGAGACATCGAAGACGAATCCGGATACATCGTGGCACTCGGGCGCCGAGCCGCCGCCGAAGCAATCAACCAAGCACTCGTCGATGTCGCCGAACAAGAAAAAATCGGGCAAACCGGCGTTGCAGAACGCGAAAAAGACCAACGCGTTGCCGTAGCCGCCGCCAAAGCAGAAGCCGAAATCGGAGAAGCAACGGCCGACCGCGACCGCCGTTCAAAATCAGCCGCCCTTGACGCAGAAGCTGCACACGGAGAAACCGAAGCGCGCTCGAAAAAAGCAGCCTACGTAGCCAACCAAATGGTGGCCGAACAAGAAGCGCGTAACCGTTCAGAATCCGCTTCCCGTGAAGCCGACGGAGCCATTCGCGTAGCACAAGAAATTGCCGAGAAAAAAGCAGAAGAAGCCCGTGCCGAACGCGAAGCCGCTCGTTTACGAGCAACCATCGTGGTCCCCGCCGAAGCCGACAAAGAACAAACCATCATCGCAGCCGAAGCCCAACGCGAACGATCCGTTCGAATTGCAAAAGGAGAAGCCGAAGCCAAACTCGCCAAAATGAAAGCCGAAGCCGCAGGTGTGCAAGCCATTCTTGACGGGAAAGCCCAAGGATACGAAGCCCTCGTTAAAGCGTGTGAAACCGCCAACCAAGCCGCATCCCTTCTGCTCATCGAAAAATTCCAAGAAATTGCAGGCATCCAAGCCCAAGCCATTCAAAACCTACCCATCGAAAAAGTTATTGTTTGGGACGGGGGTGGAAAAGACGGCGGAATGTCAGGCCTTGGCGGCCGCTTAATGGGAGCCCTTCCACCCATGCACGAGCTCGCCAAACAAGTTGGCCTAGACCTCCCCGAATTTATGGGAAAAATGAAAGCAGAAAAAGAGAACGAAAAACCTTCCCCAAAAGCCAAGTAACTCTTCTCAAAAACCAAAACGGATGGTGCAACAGACACCATCCGTTTTTTTTACCCAAGAACCACAACAAAAGAAAATCCCAAAACAGTAGATTTAAACGCAAAGCCACAAAGAACGCAGAAAATCGCAACGGATATTTTATTTAACCACCGAACACACGGAAACCAGAACAGTATTTTTTTGCCCACGCCTTGGAGCGAAGCGTAAAGATAATTTCCGCAGGAAATAGGCGAAGCCGGTTCAATACACTAAACACACGAAACTTGGGGCGGTATGTTTTTAACCACGGAACACACGGACTACACGGAACTTTGGGCGGTTTTTTTTGATGTCCAGAACAGTATATTTAAACACTAAGGCACTAAGGACAGGAAAGAAAACCCCAGAACGGTATTTTTTTAACGCAGAGGCGCGGAGAACGCAGAGGCTCGCAAAGGGTGTTTTTGGATTTTTTTATTTGGGTTTGGAATTTGTTTAGGGTTTAGAGTTTAGGATTTAGGATTTCTAAATTTCCAGAACATGGGAACCGCAGAACAGATGAACAAGGAACCGCAGAATGTCGAAGTGCCAGAACGGAACTCGGGGCGGTATTTTTTTAACCACGAATCGAACGAATAGAACAAATCCTGATAACGAATAGACCAATAACAGATAACCCAATCATTTTTAGCGGACAAAAAAGGAGCGCTCTGGATTTTTGTTTGATTTCT
>Ga0256827_10001299_pt1 | contig 15957 bp, 13 predicted proteins | sample CV84metaG_FD_185977 | JGI IMG/M metagenome (GOLD analysis project Ga0256827, IMG submission 185977) | Hydrothermal vent microbial communities from East Pacific Rise, Pacific Ocean - CV84 | ecosystem: Environmental > Aquatic > Marine > Hydrothermal vents | place: Pacific Ocean: East Pacific Rise... | reverse complement strand
ATAAGCATCCTCATAAATAATTAAGATATAATAACGCAAAATTTGTGTGTACATAAGGATAGGTATGAAGTTCGAAGATATCGAAGTAGAAGAAGTAGATTTTGAGGCGATGCTTGAGGAATCGTTTAAAAAATCAGAATCAAAGAGTGATTTAGTAACAGGTACGATTGTTAAAATAGATGAAACTGATAGTTTAGTAGTAGTTGACATTGGTGGTGGTAGAGATGCTAACCTTAATCTTGATGAAATCAGAGATGAAGATGGAAATATTAAATTTGCAGTAAATGATACAATAGATGTATTAAATATGGGTAGAGGTCGTATCTCTTATAAAGCTGCTCTTTCAAAAGCTGCTCTTAATGAATTTATAGCAGAATATGACGAAGAGCAAGAGTACATCATTGAAGGTGTAGTTACTAAGAAAAATAAAGGTGGATATGTTGTAGAAGTTGATGGCTTAGAGTTCTTTATGCCTCGTACACTATCTTACCTATCTTCTAAAATAGACGCAACTGGTAAAAAAGTTAAAGCAGTTATTGTTAAAGTAGATAAAGATAAAGGTTCAGTAGTTGTTTCAAGAAAAGAGCTAATTGAAAGAGATAAAGCTAAAACTGAAGAGATTGTTGGAACACTTCTTGAGAGTAAAGACCCAGTTGTTGGTACAATTAAAAAGATTACATCTTATGGTATGTTTGTAGATGTTGGTGGTATGGACGGTCTTGTTCACTATTCACAAATATCTCATAAAGGTCCAGTTAACCCATCTAAGTATTTTCAAGAGGGTGATGAAGTAAATGTAATTGCTTTAGATTATGACAAAAAGAAAAGACACCTTTCACTTTCTATTAAAGATGCAAACCCTGATCCTTGGGCAGATATAGATGCAATCATTGGTGTTGGTGATACTGTAACTGCTACAGTTTCAAACATAGAGCCTTATGGTGTATTTGTTGATCTTGGTGAAGATCTTGAAGCATTCCTTCATGTGTCTGAAATTTCTTGGGATAAAAATGTTAAACACCCTAAAGATTACTTAGAAAATAACTCTGAAATAAATGTAGAAGTTATTGAAATAGACAAAGAGGGTAGAAGACTTAGAGTAAGTCTTAAAAATCTTCTTCCTAAACCAATGGATGCATTTACATCTGCAAACAGAGTAGGAGATGAAGTAACAGGTAGCGTAACTTCAATAACTGACTTTGGTGCGTTTGTAAAAGTAGGTGCTGTTGAAGGTCTACTTCATAATCAAGAGATCTCTTGGGATAAATCTAAAAATGCAAAGTCTGAACTTAAAGTTGGTGATGAAGTTACAGTTAAGATTATCAAAATAGACAGAGATGCTGGAAAAGTTTCACTAAGTAAAAAAGCTTTAGAAGACTCTCCTGTTAAAGCATTTGCAGAGACTCATAAAAATGGTTCAATAGTAACTGGTACTGTTAAAGATAAAAAAGACTTTGGTGTATTTATTGCACTTGAAGATAATGTTGATGCACTTATTAGAACTGAAGATCTTCACCCACTTAAATTTGATGAAGTTGAAAAAGGTCAAGAGATTAAAGGTGTAATATCTTTTATTGATGGCAACTCAGATAGAATCAGAGTATCTGTTAAGAGACTTGAGCGTCAAGAAGAGAGAGAAGCTATGGAGCAACTTAATCTAGATCAAGATGATAGCATGACTCTTGGTGATGCTTTTGGTGATAAATTTAAAAAATAAGTTTATCTCTATCTACTATAGTCACTCTCTGAGTGGCTATATATATAATAAATTAAATTTATATATTTATATATTTAATTTGTTATTTTCTCTTAAAATTAAAAATTACCCCAAAATAAAGGCTTAAAATGTCAAAAAAAACCATAGTTGTTTGTGACCACATACATCAAAGTGGATTAGATATACTTGCTAATGACAGTGAAGTAAACTTAATAAACGCAGCAGATGAACCAAAAGATAAACTAATTTCAGATATTATACCTCTTGCAGATGTTGCAATTACAAGATCTTCAACAGATGTAGACGATGCATTTTTAGCATCTGCTAAAAACATATCTGCCGTTGTTCGTGCTGGTGTAGGTGTAGATAATGTTGATATATCAGGTTCTAGTAAACAAGGTATAGTTATTATGAATGTTCCAACTGCAAATACTATTGCAGCTGTTGAACTTACTATGGCTCACATGCTATCTTGTGTAAGAAAATTTCCTTATGCACATAACAATCTAAAACTAGAAAGAGTTTGGAGAAGACAAGACTGGTATGGTACAGAACTTAAAGATAAAAAACTAGGTATAATCGGTTTTGGTAATATAGGTTCTCGTGTTGCTAAGAGAGCAAAAGCATTTGAGATGGATATAGTTACATTTGACCCATATATTGATCCAACTAAAGCTACAAATTTAGAAGTAGAATATACTAAAAATTTTGAAGATATATTAGCTTGTGATATTATAACTATACATACACCAAAGACTGAAGAGACTATTGGCATGATAAATAGTGAAGAGATAGCACAGATGAAAGATGGTGTTATACTCATCAACTGTGCAAGAGGTGGACTATATAATGAAGAGGCTCTTCTTGAAGGTTTAAAATCTGGTAAAATAGCAATGGCAGGAATAGATGTTTTTAACAAAGAGCCAGCTACCGATCACCCACTTTTAGACTTAGATAATGTAACAGTTACCCCTCACCTTGGAGCAAATACAAAAGAGTCTCAAAGAAATATTGCCATACAAGCTGCTGAAAATGCTATTGCAGCTGCAAAAGGTATCTCATACCCTAATGCTTTAAACCTACCTATTAAAGAAAATGAATTACCAAACTTTGTTAGACCATATTTAGAACTCATACAAAAGATAGGTCATCTATCTGCACAAGTTACAAAATCTGCTGTTAAATCTATTAAGATTACAACAAAAGGTGAAATTTCTAACTATATTGACTCTTTAGGGACATTTGCAACTGTTGGCATATTAACAGAGTCTTTAGGAGATCAAGTTAACTATGTAAATGCTGAATTTGTAGCTAAAGAGAGAGGTATAGAGTTAGTAAAAGAGGTAAAAGTAAATACTAGTGGTTTTACTAATAAAATTAAATTAAAATTAACTACAGCTGATGGTACTATTACTATTGCAGGTACGATATTTGATGACTCTGTTCAGAGAATCATAGAGATTGATGACTACTCTTTAGAGGTTGAACCTAAAGGTACTATGATATTCTTTAGAAATACAGACACTCCAGGTGTAATTGGTGATGTTGGACATATTTTAGCTAGTAATGAGTTAAATATATCTGATTTCCGTTTGGGTAGAGATAATAAGGGTCAAGCATTAGCTATTGTTAAAGTAGATGGTCAAGTATCTAAAAAAACCATAGATGAGCTTGAAGATCTTGAGGCTTGCATCTCTGTAAGTTTTGCTACACTTTAAGTAAATATTAGTAAAATCCAATAATCTTCAAATAAAATGATGAAAACATAGTGTTTTCATCATTAAGTTTCATTCGCTATAATCCAAATTACTTTAAATACAATATACACTTTAAGGAGTTCCATATAATGTTTATAAAAAAATATATTCTTCCATTAGTAGCAACAGTGCCACTATTTGCAGGAATACAAAACTTAACACTTAATAATGCACTTGAAATTTTAAAAAATGATAACCTAGAGATTAAAATATCTCGTTTTAATGAACAGATGAAACAGTATGAAATAGCAGCTGTAGAGGGATTAAACTATGGTAAGTTAGATCTAACTGTAATGGGTATGCGTTCAAATGATTCAGGTAATGTTTTTGGGTTTAAACTTCAAAGTAGAGAAGCAAACTTTGGTGACTTTGGTTTTAATGAGTTTTTAAATCCTTTAGGTCAAGCTATTTATGGTGCTTCTCAAGGTGTAGCACCAGCAGATATGAGTGGATTACTCAAAACTGAGCCTATTGATTTAAACTTTCCAGAAGCTAGAAATCACTTTCAAACAAAGTTATCGTATATGGTTCCACTATATACTGGTGGTAAATTAACAGAATATAAAAAAATTACAGAATCTATGTATAAGATGAGTAAATTTGATACAAAAAAACTTTTAAATAAAAAGATATATGAAACAAAAAAAGCATATTATGATATTTCACTCGTTGAGAGTTATATGCGTTATCTATCTAAAATTGAACAAAACATTGATAAGTTACACACAATAGTATCTAGTATGAAAGATGAAGGATATGCTCAAAATGTTGACATACTAGAAGTAGAATCACATCAAGCAGAAGTCTCTAGTATGTATAACCAAGCCTTACTTAACCGTGACTTAGCATATCAATTTTTATCTTTTTTATTAAATAGCGATATAACAAGTATTAGTCAAGTTCGAGATATGGCTCCTATGCCTAAAGTTAATAGAGAAAAACTTATAAATAACAGTATTGATATTCAAAAAGCTCTACTAGGTCTTAAAGTTTCTAAAATGGCTGTAGAGGCACAAAGAGGAAACTTTAAACCAGAGGCTGGTGCTTTTGCAGAGTATGGAAGTGCAGACAATACATTTATGAATGAATTTTTCGACAAAGACTCATATACAGTTGGTGTACAATTAAAGTGGAATCTTTTCAATGGTGGGGTAGACAATGCTAACCTTGAAAAAGCAAAGGTTCAACACTTAATGGTAAAAGAGCAAGTTGAACTTGCTAAAAAAGGTATTGCACTAAAAGTAAAAAAGTTGCGTTCAGAAGTACTAAGTGCAGATGCTGATGTAAGAAGTTATACTAAACAACTAAAATTTGCTACAAAAGTGTATGAGAGTTATAAGGGTAGATATAAAGAGGGTATGGTTTCCATATCTGATGTTATTATGAAGCAGTCAAAAGAGTTAGAGATACTTCTAAAACTTTTAACTGCAAAAAACAAGAGAAATACAAAAGTATTTGAGCTTGAAAGTGTATTAAATAGAGGAGAAAAAGCATGAGAAGAGTTATAAAAACAGTTTCATTACTTTTAATGGTTGCATCAGTAACAACAGTAAACGCATTAGAGATTCAACTTAGTGGTTCAGTAGTTTCAGACAATCAAAAAATGATGACAAGCCGATATATGGGATTTGTAAAAAACATGAGAGTTAATGAGGGTGACATAGTTAAAAAAGGTCAACTTCTATATGAGATAGATTCTAAAGAGATTGAATCAGCAGAGAGACAAGTTGATCTTGGCATATCTCAAGCAAGACTAGCTCTACAGATGAATGAAAATCAATATACTAATGTACTTATGAACCTATCGAGACACCAAAGACTATATGAGAAAAAAATGGTCTCTAAATATGAGCTTGAGACTCTTGAACTTGCTGCTAAAAACCTTAAAGATATGGTGACAATAGCTGATAAGCAAGTACAACAAGCTGAAGCAAAAAAAGAGGAAGTTATGAACCAATATACTTACCTCAAAATTAAAGCACCAAATGATGGTGTTATTGTAGCAAAAAAATTAAATGAAGGTGAAATGGCAATACCTGGTATGCCAGCTGTTATACTAACCGATTTAAGTCGTTTAAAAATAGTTGCAGAGATATCTGAGACTCAACTAAAAGAGATAAATATTGGGAAATCTGTAAGTGTAAGTATTCCATCTATGGGATTTAATACAACAGGTAAAATATCTTCAATTATACCAAATTCAAATCCTATGACACATAAGTTTAAAATTAAAATAGAGTTTGATAGAAAAAATCGTTCTGTCTATCCTGGTATGTATACTAAAATAATAATAAAGTAGTCAATATGTCTAAAAGAAATGAGTATCAGGTAACAGATTGGGCTGGTAAGTTAGCTAAAGGATTTCTAGTAAATCCACTTACAGCAGTTTTAGGTGGTTTTTTACTTATTATGGGTTACTTAGCCCTAAATATTATGCCACGAGAAGAAGATCCACAAATTGCAATATCTGGTGGGGCTGTTATAGTTGCTATGCCAGGGGCAACTCCTCGTGAAATAGAGACTATAATAGTTAATCCACTAGAGAGAAAACTCCGTGAGGTTAAGGGTATAGAGCATGTTTATGGAATGGCTATGGACAATGTGGGCATAGTAAATGTCATGTACTATATAGGTGAAAATAGAGAAGACTCTAACTTAAAGCTATATGACAAAGTTATGCAAAACATGGATCAAATGCCAAAAGGTGTAATGCAACCACTTATTAAACCATTTGATATTGATATTGATATACCTATAATGTCAGTATCTTTTTATGCTAAAAATGGTAGTAATATAAGTGATACAGAACTATTTAAAATAGTTCGTAAAGTTCAACAAAAAATGAACTCTGTTGAAAATGTTGCCAAAACCACATTAAAAGGTGCAAGAAAAGAGCAATATAACATAGAGGTAGATATTGGAAAATTATCGGCATATCATCTATCTTTAGGTCAAATAATGCAAGCTGTTCAATCTGTTGCTGTCAATGTTCCCGATGTAAAAGGGAGAACAAACGACAATAAATTAGTTATTTTTGGTATTAAAAATGCTATTGAGAGCATTGATGATGTAGGATCTGTTATTGTTGCACAATACATGGGTTCACCAATATATTTAAGAGATGTAGCTAAGGTTACTAATGGTGTAGATATACAAAACTTTCAAGCTGCAAAATTAGATATTCGTTCTGATGATAGTAAAAAAGAGTTTATTGAACAAAAAAATCAAATTACTATGACTGTAGCAAAACTTGCAGGTACAAATGCTGTTTTTGTTGCTGAAGATGTTGTTGAAATTTTAAAACATTATAACAAAGAGTTTGAAAAAGAAGGCATTAGTTACTTAATTACAAGAAACTATGGTGAGAGAGCTAATGAGGCTGTTAATGAACTAATGAGCCACTTAGTTATTACTATTGTTATTATTGCCCTTATGCTTGTTTTTGCACTTGGATGGAAAGAGTCTATTATTGTTACATTTACAGTACCTGCCATACTAGCAGTAACACTATTTATTGCATATTTATCAGGACAGACTATCAATAGGATTACACTATTTGCATTTTTACTATCGCTAGGGTTGCTTGTTGATGCTGCTATTATTGTTATAGAAAATATTCACAGACACTTGCATGCTCATGATGTAGATGATAAAGAGATGGATCAACTACTAATAGAAGCAACTGATGAGATTGGAGCACCTACAAATATTGCAACACTTGCTATTATACTTACTATGGTTCCTATGGCATTTGTTGGTGGAATGATGGGATCATTTATGCAACCTATACCATACAATGTGCCAGTTGCACTAATTGCATCACTATTTATTGCATATATTTTTACACCATATTTAAGTTTAAAACTTTTAAAGAAACCAAAACATAAGCACCCTAATCATGGGAAAGAGCATAAGGAGGTCAATTAATGAATGGCTTAGAGAAATTTGTCTACAATATTTTAGACGATAAGAAGAAAAAAACCCTAATAATTATATTGACAGCAGTAGCATTTTTTGCCTCATTGTTAATGTTTCCATCTAAATTAGTTTTAGCAAAAATGCTACCTGGTAAAAGTGACAATACATTTTCTATCTACATAGACACACCCACAGGTTCATCTATAGAACAGACAAATGAAGTTAGTCAATGTACTATTGATATCCTAAAACAAGAGAAAGAAGTTATGAATATCTCTCTATATTTAGGTCAAGGTATACCTTTAGATTATGCAGGTCTTGTTAAAGGTGCAGGTATGAAAAGAACTGAAAATGTATCTGAAATATCTGTTAACTTAACAGATAAACACTCAAGAGTTGAACCATCTTTTTTAATGGTACAACGATTAAGACCTATTGTTAAAGATAAATGTCTACCTCTTCTTAAAGGTACTAATATTAAGTTTATTGAACAACCTGCAGGACCACCTACTCTTGCATCTATTGTTTTAGAGGTACATGGTGATGACTTAAAAGAGATTCGTACTATTTCAAAAAAAGTAGCAAGTATACTAAGCAATACAAGTGGGCTTGTTGATGTAGATATAATGGCTGATGAAATTTTTGATAAATATGAGCTTATTCCAAATAAAGAGAAAATTGCAAGATCTGCACTTAGTGTTGAGCAGGTAAACAATATTTTATATCTTGCTTTTGAGGGTATGGTAATTGCATATAAGAACTCAGTTAATGCACCTGATCAAATTCCAATGTTTCTTGTTTTAGATAAAAATAGTAAAAGTCTTTCAAACTCAAATGAGGATGTATTAAGATCTAAACTATCTTCACTCAATCTTATGAATAAAAAAGGTATGATGGTACCACTAAGTGAAGTTGTAAATATTAGAAAAGTTAAATCAAATCCTATGATAATGCATAAAGATTTATCTCGTATGGCAAATATTGTAGCAGAGACAAATATGGTATCTCAGGTTTATCCTCTCTTAGAAGCTAGAGATGTAATGCTAGAAGAATTTTCTAAAGACTATGAAGTAACTAAAGCTGGATTTACTACATATATGTTTGATTTATATTTAACAAATAAAAAAACAGGTGAAAAATTCTTACTTCGTTGGGACGGAGAGATGAAAGTAACTCTTGATACATTTAGAGACTTAGGTGGTGCATTTATATCTGCTTTAGTTTTAATATTTCTATTATTAGTTATTTACTATAAAAGTTTTGCAATATCAGGCATAATTTTACTAGGTTCTTTCTTATCACTTATAGGTGTTATAGTTGGTCACTGGGTAGCAAACCTATTTACATCTGAGACATTCTTCCTCACCGCTACATCTCTTATTGGGTTTATTGCACTTATGGGAATTAGTTCAAGAAACTCTTTATTACTTATTGACTTTGCTAAGTCTCTTATGACATGTGAAGGAATGAAGAAAAGAAGAGCTATTGCTGTTGCAACAGCAACAAGAGCAAAACCTATTGCACTTACAGCAGTTGCTATTATACTAGGTTCTGCTCTTTTAGCATCTGACCCAGTATTTGGTGGGCTTGGTGTTGCACTTATCTCTGGTACAGTTGCTGCTGTGTTTGTATCTTTACTATTTGTTCCTGTACTTATGGACAATGCTAAGGCTATGGATTTTGATAAAAAAGATTGTGAGTTAGATCATAAAAACATATCTATAACCAAATAACTCCATAGAGTATGAGACTTTTCTCATACTCTTATCTACAAAAGTATAGACCAAAAAAAAGCCCTACTACTCAATAAAGAGTAATAGAGCTATAACTTCAAGTATTAATGATTATATCATCTATTTAATCTCTAACATTCTCTCTAAAGCTAAATTTGCATACTTAGTTGTATGTTCATCTACTACTATCTCATTTATTGGCTTATTATCTTCTATAGATTTTAGAGCAAGATATAGGTCTTCTAGCGTTGTTTCATTCATAGTTGGACACTCTGGTTTTGTTGATGAAAGAACATAAGTATTACCTTCTCTCATTCGGTTTACTAAATTATACTCTGTACCAACAGCTACTTTTTGTTCTGGATCAAGTTCACTTACATATTTAATTAATTGTGATGTTGACCCTGAAAAATCTGCTGCTTGAACTATTGCAGGATCACACTCTGGATGTACTGCAATAAGTATGTCTGGGTATCTATTTCTATAGAACTCTATATCATCAAGTGTAAAAAGTTGGTGTACAGAACAAAAGCCATTGAAGCAGATAATATCTGCCTCTTTAGGGTCACACTCTGGGCTACCCATCTCTCCAATAACACAAGACTTTAACCCCATGCTATTTGCAAAGTTTTGACCTAAACATTTATCTGGAACAAAAAGTATTTTTTTACCACTCTCTAAACCCTTCTCAATGATTTTAAATGCATTAGAGGATGTACATACTAATCCACCCATCTCTCCTACTTTTGCTTTTACAGTTGCATCTGAGTTAATGTATGTTATAGGTAAAATGTCCTCTTTTGCTATGCCTCTTTGTACCATGTAATCTACAGAGTCATCAAAATAACTTTCATCTATCATTCTAGCCATTGCACAACAAGCAACTTTAGGCATAATTACTCTCTTTTGAGGTGCTATAATTTTAACACTCTGCCCCATAAATCCAACACCACAAAAAACAACCCATGGATTTTCATCTACTTTGCATTTTCGTGCTAATTCAAGACTATCACCAGTAATATCACCCATCTCAAAAACTTCATCTCTTTGATAGAAATGTGCAACAACAGTTACAGGCAATTCTCTTTTAAGTCTCTCTATTTCAGCCCTATAATCAATATTCATTTTTTTCCTTATAAGTTAATCTTTCATAACTATAATAATTAATCTAGTTATTTTAGCAAAATTCGGATAAAATTACATTATTAAATTCAAAATATGTAATTTCTATTGCATATCTGTTTGAATAATCTTAAAATAATGGATAAATAATGAGTACAAATATTGCACTTTACTTAGCAGCATATCTAATTGCAGGCATTCCTTTTGGTTATCTTTTGGCTAAAAAATATGCAGGTGTTGACATAAAAAATGAGGGAAGTGGTAACATTGGAGCTACAAATGTACTTCGTGTTGTAAAAGAAAAAGACCCAAAACTAGCTACTAAACTAGGAGCTATTACACTATTTTTAGATGCTATTAAAGGTATTTTAGTTATTTTAGTAGCCAAAATGCTAGGAGCTCCTGAAAGCATTCAATGGACAATAGCAGTTTTAGCTGTAATTGGTCACTGTTTCTCTGCATTTCTATACTTTGAAGGTGGGAAAGGTGTTGCTACAGGGTTTGGTGTACTACTTGTTATGATGCCTATACCATCACTCATAGCTATAGTTGTATGGTTAGGTGCAAGTAAAGGCTTAAAAATATCATCTCTCTCATCTCTCATAGGATTAGTAGCACTTATTATTGCATCTTATGTTCTATATCCTACAGTACCTGCCATAGGCTCACATGCCCCTATTTGGATTATTGCTATAATTATATTTTATAAACATATACCAAACATAGTAAGACTCTTTAAAAGAGAAGAGGCAAAAGTTTAATTATGACCATTCATATTGAAGCTTTAACATTTGAGTGCATCATAGGGCTTCTTGACTTTGAGAGAGTTACTCCTCAAAAAGTCATAGTCGACCTTGAAATTTTTTATGAGTACAATAGCAAAGAGTTTATAAACTATGCTAATGTAGTAAATGATGTAAAGAGTGAACTTATAGATAATAAGTATAAACTTTTAGAAGATGCTCTTCTTTCTATTAAAAATAAACTTATAAAAAACTATCCTAAAATTAAAACCCTAAAATTAAAAATCTCAAAACCAAATATTATTAACGATTGCTCTGTTGCACTTAGTAAAGAGTGGAAATTTTAAAAAAACTTTCAGAAAACTCTATTTTTATGCTATAATTAAACAAATCTTAAAAAAAGGCTCAATTATGAGAGTATTAGTTATGGAAGATGAGATTGAGTTAGGTAAAATACTTTCTTCAAAGCTTATAGAGAGTGACTATCAAACCGATCTTGCTGAAAATATTGGCGATGCTAAGTACTACATAGATATTAGAAATTATGACCTTGTACTTTTAGGTTGGTCAAAAGATAACAATAGTTCTATAAATATAATATCTGATATAAAAAATAAATCAACTAAAACTTCTGTTATTGTTTTATCTGAAAGAGAAGATAAAGATAGTGAAATAGAAGCCTTAAAGTCTGGTGCAGATGATTTCATAAGAAAACCTCTTGACTATGAAATACTTTTTGTTCGTATAGAAGCAAAACTTCGTTTTGGTGCATCAAATATCATAGAGATTGAAGATCTTATTATAAATCCTGAAGAGGAGAAAATCATCTATCAAGGTGTTGAAATAGAGCTAAAAGGTAAACCTTTTGAGGTACTAACTCATTTAGCTATGCATAAAGATCAAATAGTATCAAAAGAGCAACTTCTTGATGCTATTTGGGAAGAGCCTGAACTAGTAACTCCAAATGTAATTGAAGTTGCTATAAATCAAATTCGTCAAAAAATGGATAAACCTTTAGATATTACAACCATAGAGACTGTAAGAAGACGAGGTTATAGATTTTGTTTTCCTAAAAAGATTTCTTAAATTTAAGGGACACTTGTCCCTTCTCAAAGAGTATAAATCGCTTCAATTACTACAAAAACTTCAATAAAAAATATTTTTAATCTAATTTAAATAAAGCATAAGCAATCTTGGGTTATAACTCCTAATAAATAAACTTATGAGTAGTTAAATACTCAATTAAAAGAGGAAGAACATGGCCCTAATTATAACAGACGAATGTATCGCTTGTGATGCATGTAGAGAAGAGTGTCCAAATGAAGCAATAGAGGAGAACGATCCTGTTTACCTTATAGATTCTGATATATGTACTGAGTGTGTTGGTCACTTTGATGAACCACAATGTATTGCTGTATGTCCTGTAGATTGTATAATCTCAGATCCTGATAATGCAGAAAATGCTGAAGAGTTAATGTTTAAATTTAATAAACTTCAAAAAGATTTAGAGCAGTAAAACTAAATCGTATAGCATCACAAAGTTGTGATACTATACAAAATTTACTCTATTAAAATTTAGATCCCATAGAGAATGCAAATGTCTCTTTTTGATCCCAAGCTTCTTCAACAAGAGGATAAGCAAACACTAAGTTAATTGGTCCAAATGACGACTGCCACTCCAACACAACACCAGCTGAGTATCTTGTAATATCTTCAAATACTAAAGGCTCTCTACCTACATTTCTTCTTACAGGGTCTGAACCAATAGTACCATAATCAAAAAATGCTGTAAGTCTCATTTTAGCAGCTTCAGATAGTGGAATACTAGCTTCTGCTGTAAATGACATTCTCTCTGTACCACCTATTCTATCTCCATGTACATCATCATCTGTAGCAGGTCTTGTACCAGATGCTGTATCAATTACTCTTGGAGATATAGAGTATGGGTCATAACCTCTCACTGAACCTATACCACCCATAAACATTCTCTCTGCAATAGGTATATATTCATCATTTTTAGAAACAATATTAGTATATCTTGCTTTAAATCTAAATATTAAATCGTAATCTATCCAATCTCTAACACCATAGTATGCACCAAATCTTGCATTTATTTTAGTAAAATCATCAAACTCTGAATAACCTCTATCAACATTCACATCTTGCATATCTCCATCCATTTGAGCATACTCACCATTAAAAGCAATAATAAACCCTTCTCTTGGCATATAGTAGTCATCTGTATTATCATATTTTAAAGATACAAATCCTGATGCTTTAGTATATTGGTCACTATAGAAGTTAACATTAATACTATTTATAGGTTGATAGTCTTCATTATATTCGGATTGATTGTCTACATAACCAACACCCAATGAACCGTAGAAATGTCTTAAGAACTCTCTACCAATATTTAATGAACTACCAAACTGATCTTGAGTATAGTCTATATATTCATAATCTCTCTTATATATATTTAAACCTAAACTATATTTACTATCCCATAATCTTGGATTTACAAATGATAAGTTATAGTTTTTTGAAATTTTTGAAATCTCAAAACCTAAAGTTGTATTTAATCCTGTACCAAATAAGTTTTTATCGGAAATAGAAGCATTTACCATAAGCCCCTCATAAGAACCATACCCACCACCAGCAGATATTGTACCTGTATTTGCCTCTTTTACTTTAACTAAAAGATTTATTTTATCATCTGTTACTCTTTGACTTTGAATATCTACACCTTCAAAGAAACCTGTTCTACCTAATGCACTCTTAGAATCTCTTAAGTCAGTTGCATTAAATTTATCACCAGGTGCTAAATATATATATCTACGAATAACTCTATCTTTAGTAGTATCATTACCCGATATAAGAACATCGTTAATAGTAACTTTTGAACCCGACTTTAATCTATACTGAATACTTACAGTACCATTTGTAGGATCTTTATGCATATCTGGAGAGACTTTAGCATAAGCGTAACCTAAGTTACCTGCTGCCTCTTCGATCATTTTCATATCTTTTCTTAATTTTTTAACATTAAATATTTTTCCACTTTTTAAAGATAATTTATCCTTTAAGTACCCAACATTTAAACCTTTAATATTTTGAGAAATCCCTACTTGACTAATTCTATACTTAGGTCCCTCTTTTATTTGGTAGTCTATCTCTGCAGAGTATGAGCTATAGTCAACTCTCATAAGTGGTTTACTAACCTGAGCATCTAAGAAACCATGTTTCATATATGTCTCTCTTACTCTATATCCATCATACTCTAGTTGGTCAACCTTAACTTCTCCATTATGAAAGTAAAAAGGGATGAAGCCTAAAGCATCCTCTTCTTGGTTTACTATATCTTCTTCTAAATCACTTTGGCTTAATGCTTTTGCACCTATAAAGTTGATTTTTTTAATCTTAATCTTTTCACCCTTATTAACATCAAAAACAACCGATATAGCACTTTTACCAACTGCTGATGTAGTTACATTTACAACAGAGTCATAACTTCCCTTAGCTTCAAGTTTTGCAATAAGAGTTTTTTTAGCACGAGCAATTTTACTCTCATCATAAAGATCACCCTTCTTAAGCCCAATACCACTTAAAAGTTCTTTACCATCGTCTCCACTACCATAACCTTTTATCTCTACATTGGCTATGGCAGGTTTTTCATCAAAGTGATAAGTTAAAACCCCACCCTTCTTATCTAACCATACATCTTTAAAATAGCCCTGAGCATAAAAGTTTTTTACTGATTCATCTATGAGAACAGAATCAATATTATCACCTATTCGTATGCCTGAAACCTCTTTTGCCATAGCTGGTGAAAGATGTGCAAGCCCTACAAACTTAATTTGCGTTACATTTTGAGCTAACAAAAAAGAACCCAATAACATATCTAACAATAGAATTTTTTTAATTCCCATATTTTACTACCTTGCTTTAATTTACTATATTTTATCTTCATTTCTATTAAGAGTCTCATAATAAATAAAATATAACAAAAATTTTATGCTATAATCTAAAAAAATTATGGATATATATATGTCAAAAACAACAATAGGCATCGTAGGGCTTGGGCTTATGGGTGGCTCTTTTAGTATTGCATTAAAAGAGACATCTAAAGTATACTACTTTATGGGCTTAGATCACAATCAAAAGCACTGTAATGAAGCTTTAGCACTTGGCTTAGTAGATGAAATTGTAAATAGCCTAGATGAGCTTAAAAGTTGTGATATTATACTTTTAACCATCCCTGTAGACGGCATTATATCTGTTGCCAATAACTTAGGAACTCTAAACAAAAACTGTACAGTCATAGACTTAGGTAGTACTAAAGAGAAAATATCTAACTCCATACCAACACAAATAAGAGAAAACTTTGTAACAGCCCACCCCATGACAGGTACAGAAAAGTTTGGTCCATCTGCCTCCATAGCAAACCTATATAGAGACAAAGTAGTAGTTCTTTGTGACATGCAAAAGAGTGGAGAGTACCAACAAGAAGTAGCAAAAGAGTTATTTACTAGTATAGGCATGAGACTCGTAGAGATGGGAGCAAAAGAGCATGATCGCCACGCTGCATTTATATCGCATATGCCTCACGCTGTAAGTTACGCACTAGCAAAATCTGTCATAAAACAAGAAGATGCCCAAAGCATAGTAGCCCTAGCAGGTGGTGGATTTAAAGACATGAGTCGCATAGCAAAATCATCTCCAAACATGTGGGAGGATATCTTCAGACAAAACAGAGAAAACCTACTAGAGTCCATATCTTCTTTCCAAAATCAATTAGAAAAGTGTAAAGATATGATTGAAAAAGAGAAATGGGAAGAGCTTAACGCATGGATGTGCAGTGCAAATGAATTACATGATATTTTGTAGGGTTAAGTGTTTTAATTTAAAATAGAAAATATCATATTACTAATTTTAGATTGCCCTCAATAGAGATATATACTATATTCAAA
>Ga0256827_10001298_pt1 | contig 15960 bp, 11 predicted proteins | sample CV84metaG_FD_185977 | JGI IMG/M metagenome (GOLD analysis project Ga0256827, IMG submission 185977) | Hydrothermal vent microbial communities from East Pacific Rise, Pacific Ocean - CV84 | ecosystem: Environmental > Aquatic > Marine > Hydrothermal vents | place: Pacific Ocean: East Pacific Rise... | reverse complement strand
TAGATATTCAAAATATCACCCAAGGTAACAACAGAGCCAACAATATGGGTGAGGGGTTGGAGTCTTATATCAAAAATATATTTGCCAACAGTATCAATGAGGTTGATGAACAGAAGAGGTTAGAGATCTTTTCTGAAATATTCTCCTATCAAGGCAACAAAAACAACCCACCCGATCTAATCCTAAAAAATAGCGATGCGATAGAGATCAAGAAGCTAGAGTCCAAAAACTCAGCCATTGCACTCAATAGCTCCTACCCAAAAGCAAAACTTTATGCTAGTAGTCCTATGATAACCACAGCCTGTAGAGCTTGTGAGGATTGGAGTGAGAAAGATATGCTCTATGCTATTGGTCATCTCCCAAAAGGGACACAACAGCTCAAATCCCTATGGTTAATCTATGGAGACTGCTTCTGTGCCGATATGGAGACCTATGAGCGAATCAAATCAACCATATCCTCAGGTATCAACACCATCCCTGATGTAGAGTTCACAGAGACAAAAGAGCTAGGTAAAGTCAAAAAAGTTGACCCTCTAGGTATTACTGATCTAAGAATCCGTGGAATGTGGCATATAGACAACCCCAACAAGATATTTAAATATATCTACAAATACGATGAGAGCAAGGATTTTCAACTGATAGCCCTAATGAAAAAAGAGAAATATGAACAGTTACCACAAGAGGATAGAGAGGCTATTGAGACTTTGGGTGTAGATGAGGTAGAAGTCTTGGACATAAAGATCAAGAGTCCCAATAACCCTGTGCAGTTGGTGGATGCTAAGTTGCTGATTTTTAGAGTATAGAGAGGAGTTCCTAAATGAATAAAAATATAACATATTGGCATATTCAACTACATCCCAATAATATGAAATGGAATAAAGAAAAAGAGTTATTAGAGACTACATCACTGATTGGATTAGGTTCATTAAAAGAGGGAAATAACCAGATTAAGCAATTTGTAGATGAAATGAAAATAGGGGATATTGTTCTTGTAAAAAGAGGTTCTATACCAGTTGCATTGGTTCGAGTTATTGGTGAAATTGAGATAGAAAAAAATGATATGAATAGATTAGATTGGTTTAAATATCGAAGAGAAGCAGAGGTTCTTGATTATGCTAATGCTGAAATGCCTCCTTTTCCTCAGCCTAGAGGAGGACTTAGAAAAGCTACCAATAGAGATACTCTCTCTTATAAATATATTGACGAATGGTCTAAAGTTAAACATTTTCGACAACTATTAGAGGATCTAAAAGAGGCAGATAAATATCTAACCAAAGATGATATAGATGCTTTAAAAAAACTACTCCCAAAAGAGTCTGCTATTGAGATACAATCAGAAAATATATCTTTAGCTTTTGGACGAAGTAGAGTTACACATTTTGATTCAATTTTTATCAGAAAATATAAAGTCTTTAGCGATTTCAAAATAGAGAGACTCAATCGAATTAATATCTTTGCAGGATTTAATAATACAGGAAAAACCACTCTATTAGAAGCCATCTATCTTTTGACCAAACAGAACAATATAGGTGCTTTTTTTGAACTTGTCAAGTTAAAAAATAAATTATCTAAACTAAATACTCACTATTTAAATAGCTATTTTCAAGATGAGATTGTGATTAGTGGTAATTTTAATGAGTCAAAGACAGAAATAAAGCTTAAAAAGTTTGAAGCAAAAGATATAGATAAAAAAGATGATTATCTCTCATCTTATGAGATTATTTCAACTATTGATGAGGAGAGACTCAATAACATAATACATACTTTTGAATCAAGCCCTCTAATTAGATATGTAGATAGAGTAGAGATCCTATGTAGTAGTCTATTTAAAAGTCCATATTTTTATAATCAACAGGAGATTATAAATACCCATAGTAAAAATGTAGAGCTAAAAGAGTTTGATTTGATTGTTCAGTTTATTACTAATCATATTGATAAAAATATCCAAGATATAGACCTAACGGAGCAAAATGATATTAAAAGATTTTTAGTAGATTCAAAACTATTTCCTGAAAAGTCCGTAGATATTACAAGCTATGGAGAGGGATTACAACGGATATTTGAGATAGCTTTATCCTTTGCATATTGCAAAAATGGGGTACTTTTAATAGATGAACTAGAGACTGCTATTCACTACTCTCTTTTGGTTGATTTTACGAAATTTATACAAGAGTTGGCAGTGAAGTTTAATGTACAGGTTTTTATTACTTCTCATTCAAAAGAGTGTATTAGGGCATTTGTAGAGAATGAAGTATATAATAAAGATATAAATTTTTATACTATGCTTCGGGATGAAAATAACCAAATTCAGACGATTATCTATGATGATAAAGTACTATTTGATGAACTAGCACAGGATTTAGAGGTGAGAGGATGGTGAGTAAAGCTTTGATTCTTTGTGAAGGTGGAAATGATATTGGATTTTTGACTAAATTCTGCAAATATTTAGAACTTGATATGAAAAAAATAGAGATTCAAAAAGTAAGTGGAAAAAGTAATTTTTTCAAAGAGAGAACCTATTTGACTATTAGACAAAAAATTACTAGAGGATTGTATTCTAAAGTTTTATTTATTGTTGATGCTGACTATGTAGCCAATGATGGAACTTATGGTGGTTTTGAAAATAGTAAAAAAGAACTTCTAAAAGTTATTAAAAATTTAAATATTGAAGAGAGATCAAAAATCTTCATAGCTTGTGACTCTTCGACTAGAGAAGGAAATTTAGAACATTTGGTTCTATCAACATTAGAACAAGAGGAGAGAGATTGTATCTTGAAGCTATTAAAGTGTGTCCTGAAAATGGATGTGCATAGTGATAAAAAGATAGTTTTGTCTAGTTATGAGGCTATTTTTAAAGAGAGTCCATATAATCTTCCTCATACTAATTTTGATGAGTTAAGAGAATCATTATTATGGGTTTATGAATAGAAGTAATATACATAAAGAGTTCTAATCCTATGCAGTTGGTGGATGCTAAGTTGCTGGTGTTTAAAATATAAAAGAGGTCAAGGAGATATATGACTAAAAGATACAATAGAGATAGTTTAAAAATAAAATATAATGTAGTAGAACTCTTTGCAGGAGCAGGTGGTTTGGCTCTAGGGCTTGAAGAGGCAGGGTTTAAAAGCAAAGCAGTTGTTGAGATAGACAAATGGGCATCTGCAACTTTACGAAAAAATAGACCAAGTTGGAATGTAATTGAGGGAGATATTACGAAAATCTCACAAGAGGGTATAACAAAATATCTAAAAGATGATATCGAGATAGATTTACTCTCTGGTGGTTACCCTTGTCAATCTTTCTCTTATGCTGGTAATCGACAAGGGATGGCAGATGTAAAAGGTCTAGTCTCTCATGATGGTGGTAAAACTCTTCAAACTATGATAAAAGTTTTTGAAGAGGTTGGATATGTTGTTCAATATAAAGTATTAAACTCTGTAGATTATGGAGTAGCCCAAAAACGACAAAGAATTATTATCATTGGTATACGAAAAGATATCAAAGCAAAAATAGATGAAGATTTTGAGTTTCCTACTCCTTATACTAAAACATTGACTCTAAAAGATATTTTACAAGATGTACCTGACTCTCCTTGTGCTACTTATAATGAGAAGAAAAAAGAGGTTCTAAAACATGTAAAACCAGGTGGATGTTGGCGAGATCTACCTGATGATGTGGCTAGGGACTATATGAAAACAACCTATTTTATGGGTGGAGGTCGCACAGGAATTGCTAGACGATTATCATGGGATGAAGCAGGATTAACAGTGCTTTGTAGCCCTGCTCAAAAGCAGACAGAGCGATGTCACCCTGATGAGTTACGACCTTTTAGTGTACGAGAGAATGCACGAATTCAGTCATTTCCTGACAGTTGGATTTTTGAGGGTTCTCTATCTCAACAGTATAAACAGATTGGCAATGCTGTTCCTGTAAACTTGGCGAAAGAGGTCGGGTTATCGATAGTTAGATATTTGGATAAGTTGGAGAGATAATGAGAGAGTATAATTTGAGCTTTGTAGATGATCTATATATTGTTAGATCTTCGCCTTTTAAAAAGTATATTTTAATATGAATATAATATCCCTATTCTCAGGAGCAGGAGGCTTAGACCTTGGCTTCAAACAGGCAGGTTTCAATACAATATGGGCAAATGAGTATGATAAAGATATTTGGGAGACTTTTGAAAACAACTTTCTTGATGTCAAGCTAGATAGAAGAAGTATTGTCAATATTCCATCGGAGGATATTCCTGATACTCTAGGACTTATCGGTGGCCCTCCCTGTCAGAGTTGGAGTGAGGCTGGGAAGTTGCGAGGGCTTGATGATCATAGAGGAGAGCTGTTTTTTGAGTTTATCCGTGTGTTGAGAGACAAGAGACCTCTCTTTTTCTTGGCTGAAAATGTATCTGGGATGTTGGCTAGTCGTCACAATGATGCTCTACAAAATATCAAAAAGCACTTTAGTGATAGTGGGTATAGACTCTCTTTTCAGCTACTGAATGCTCATGATTATGGTGTGCCACAAGATAGAAAACGGATATTTTTTATCGGTTATAGAGAGGATTTGGGTATGGAGTTTGAGTTTCCAGAACCCCTCGAAGAGAAGCTTTTTTTGGAGGATGCAATAGGTGATCTAAGAGATAATGCACTCCCTGCAAAAGGTAAAACTTATACAAATGGGGAGGAGTGTCAAATCTCTAACCATGAGTATATGACTGGTGGCTTCTCCTCTATGTTTATGTCTCGAAATAGAGTAAGAGGCTGGGATGAGCCATCTTTTACTATACAAGCAGGTGGACGACATGCACCACTACATCCACAAGCACCCAAAATGGAGAGAATTGAGAGAGACAAACGCAAGTTTGTAGAGGGAAAAGAGGATCTCTATCGTAGATTGAGTATCCGAGAGTGTGCTAGGATTCAGAGCTTTCCTGATGATCATAAGTTTTGTTATAAAAACTTGATAGCAGGATATAAGATGGTGGGCAATGCAGTACCTCCTTATCTCGCCTATATATTGGCACAAAAGATCTATAGCGATCTAAAGAGTATAAATAGATGATAGTCAAAAAACTTATAGAGAAGATAGAGGGAGAGGCAGAGCTAAACTTCTCCTTTAAAAACAACAAGATAGATGATGTTTCTATCAATTTTGGTCTCTATCGAGGAGTCGAGAAGATACTTATTGGAAAATCTCCACTTGATGCTTTGGTGATCACTCCACGAGTCTGTGGCATATGTAATCATGCTCATCTCTTGGCATCTGTACGAGCTTTGGAGGATGGGTATCGTAATGCAGGAGCAGAGATAAGGGTGAGCAAAAAGGCAAATGACATTCGTGAGTTTACCTTGGCTTGTGAGCTTATCCAAAATCATATCAAATGGCTATATTTGACTATATTACCTCAACTAGAAAAGCTCTTAGAGATAGAAAATCAAGAGAACTATACGTTAAAAGCCTCATATCTATCTAGTACTATAACCAAAGCTTTGGCGATATTTGCTGGGCAGTGGCCTCACTCCTCTTATGCTGTGCCAGGTGGGGTGACTTGTGATCCTACCTATGTAGATGTGATACAGGCAGATAGTCTTGTGGATGAGTCGATCAAATTTTTTGAGCAGGTAGTAGTTGGGTTGAATCTGGATCGTTATCTCTCTTTTAGCTCTGTATCTCAGCTTAACAAAATAGGTGGTGATTTTGGACGGCTATTGTATCTCTTGGGATCAAGTGGTATGTCTGAGATAGGAAAGAGTCACGATAGATTTATTGTCTTTGGGGAGTGTCTCTGTTTTAAGATAGGAAAATGTAAACCAACCAAAGTCTCTACTATAAATACAAAATATGTAGAGGAGTATGAGCAGAGTGGTAGTTTTGCCAAAGCTGTAACCTACAAAGGTAAACGATTTGAGGTTGGCTCTCTAGCACGAGGGATGATAGCAAAAGAGCCTATGATAAAAAGTCTTCACAAACGCTATAAAGATTCTATATTTATTCGTATTTTTGCTAGGGTTCATGAGATAGCAATTCTTCTTCAATATAGTAAAAAATTACTTAAAGATCTAGATGTAACTCAGCCATCATGTAGTCTAAATAGTTCTACTTATAATAAAATATCAAATTTTGAAGGGGTAGGGGTGGTAGAGGCTGCTAGAGGCTCTCTTATTCACAAGATCAGAGTAAAAGATAATCTGATAGAGAACTATGAGATTATTGTCCCAACTCAGTGGAACTTGACACAAGGAGATAGGATAGAGAGAGGGATTGCTACAGAGGCGATGGTAGGCTCAAAAAGTACAGAAGAGGCATCTTTTATATTTCGCTCCTTTGATGTATGCTCTGTTTGTACAACACAATAGAACAGAATATCCATCTCTTTATGCTCTTAAATTCACAAAATAGTTCTCTTTTATAAAAATGAATGATGATTCATATCTATTTAAGTTTGCTTTCTTTAAAATATTGAATGAATATTCAATTTAAGAGGAGAAGCAGATGGCAGTAGATAAACAAGAGTCCGTAAAGAGCCTTTTTACGGCACAGAGTGCCAAGGTAGACACCAACCGAGGTGATGCCTATTATGAGAATCTTTACGCACAGTGTAGAGCGAGATTAGATGAGTTGAAAGCGTTAGCACCACTCAACAATCGTATGGATTTTAAAGAGAGTATTGAAGATGAGGGTCTTGAGAGAAGAGACTTTCTAAAGTGGGCAAGTGCAACAACAGCTATGCTTATGTTACCTGCTTCGTTTACTCCACTAGTAGCTGAGGCTGCTGTAATGATGAACAGAGTTCCTGTAGTTTGGATTGAGTTAAGTGACTGTGCAGGGAACACAGAAGCACTCATCCGTTCAGATGGACCAAAAATTGATGAGATCATCTTAGATATTATCTCTTTGGAGTTCAATGAAACACTATTGGCTGCCTCTGGTCACCAAGCTGAAAAGCAACTAGAAGATGCGATTGAACATTTCAAAGGGAAGTATCTACTCTTTGTTGAGGGTGCTGTTCCTATGGGAATGGATGGTCAGTATGGGACTATTGGTGCAAGTGGTGAGACTTTTCATGATCATCTACAGAGAATTGCCAAAGATGCTGCGGCTATTGTTGCAGTGGGAAGTTGTGCTACTTTTGGAGGAATCCCAGCTGCTGCTCCAAACCCAACTGATGCAAAAGGTGTGATGGATGTGGTAAGTGGTAAGCCAATTATCAATATTCCTGCTTGTCCTGCTAACCCATCAAATATGGTCGGAGTTATCTTGCACTATGTACTTACAGGTGGAATCCCTGAGCTAGATTCACTGCTTCGACCTAAGTTTGCTTTTGGTTATAGAATCCATGATAACTGTGAGAGAAGAGCCCATTTTGATGCAGGTGAGTATGTAGAAGAGTGGGGTGATGAGGGAGCTAAAAATAACTTCTGTCTCTATAAAGTTGGGTGTAAAGGACCTATGACCTTTAACAACTGTTCTATTATCCGTTACAACGAAGGTGTCAACTGGCCAGTCGGTGTAGGTCGCGGATGTATAGGATGTTCAGAGCCTGATTTTTGGGACAAGTATGCGTATGAGAGACCAATGGCAAATGCCAACATCAAAGCACCAACAGGTGGGGTTGAGAAGACCGTTGATGAGTTTGGTTTAGGATTGTTGACAGCAGCAGGTGTGGGAATTGCGATTCACGCAGCAGCGAGTGCTGTGGCAGGAAAAAAAGAGAGTGAGAAGGAGGCATAATATGGCAGAAAATAATGCAACAGTAGAAGAGAACAACACAACAGCCGAAGCGACGACATCTGAGGCTACAGAGACCCCAAAAGAGGAGGCAACACCTGCTCCAGTTAAAAAAGGGGAGAACAAACATATAATAGTTGATCCAATTACCAGAATTGAGGGACACCTTAGAATAGAAGCAGTGATTGATGAGAACAATAAAATTATCGATGCTTTTAGCTCTTCAACCATGTTTAGAGGTATGGAGACCATTATGAAAGGTCGTGATCCTCGTGATTGTGGTCTGATGGCGATGAGAATTTGTGGTGTCTGTACAGGTACACACTACCAAAGAAGTATTGAAGCTGTTGAAGATGCCTTCAATGTGACTATTCCTAAAAATGCAAGATTGGTAAGAAACTTAATTCAAGGGGCATTGTATACTCATGACCACTTGGTTCACTTCTATCATCTTCACGCGCTTGATTTTGTTGATGTAGTCGATGCGACCAAAGCAGATCCTAAAAAAACAGCAGAAGAAGCTGTAAAGTGGGCAGGTGTTTCAGGGCATAAACCTTATATATCAGCAGAAGCAGATTTTAAAGCTGTTCAAGATAGATTGGTTAAGTTTGTCAAGGAGGGTCGTTTAGGTATCTTTGGTAACGGTTATTGGGGTAATAAAAACTACCACCTTAGTCCTGAGCAGAACCTTATTGGGGTATCTCACTACCTTAAAGCTCTTGATATTCAAAGAGACCTTGCTAAGATGCAAGCGATTTTTGGTGGTAAAAACCCTCACCCTCAATCGATCGTTGTTGGAGGGGTAACTTGTGTTCAAGATATTATGAACCCAGCAAGAATTGGACTCTTTAAATCATTGCTTAAAGAGGGTAGAGAGTTTATAAAAGGTGCATACCTTCCAGATGTCTATATGGCAGGAACAATGTATGCCAAAGAGGCAACTGACTCTGATGCAACTTATACTGCAACCAAAGGTAAAGGGGTTGGTGGAACAGGTGGAGGAATCCTTAACTATCTGAGTTATGGTGACTTCAAACTAGACGATACAGGATTCTATAACGCTAAGGATCTTTTACCCGCAGGTATTGTTATGGGTGCTGATGTTTCAAAAGTACTTGAGGTTGATGCCAAAATGATTACAGAGGATGTGGCTCACGCATGGTATGAGGGAACAGGTGCTCCTGAACACCCTTATGTCGGAACTACCATTCCAAAATATACAGGTCTTGAGAAGAAAGATGATGGTTATGCTTACTTGAAAACCGATGAGAAGTACTCGTGGATTAAAGCTCCACTCTATAATGGAGAGAAGATGGAGGTTGGTCCACTGGCTCGTATGGTGATTGGTTATGCCAAAAAAGATGAGAGAATTACAAAATATGTAGGTAACTTCTTGAAGCGTTCTGGACTACCTATTACTGTACTCTTCTCAACTGTAGGGCGAACAGCTGCTAGAGCTATTGAGACTGAGCTTATGGCTGATGTGATGCTTGAGTGGGTTGATGAGTTGGCAAAAAATGTGGCAATGGGTGACCATAGCACATGGACAGAGTTTGATTTTGATAAGGTATCTGTGGATTGTAAAGGTGCAGGTATGGCAGAAGCTCCAAGAGGTGCTTTGGGTCACTGGATGGTGATTAAAGATGGTAAAGTTACCAACTACCAAGCTATTGTTCCAAGTACATGGAATGCAGGGCCAAGAGATGAAAAAGGTCAATTGGGAGCATATGAAGCAGCTCTTATTGGAACTAAGGTGGCTGACCCTGAACAACCACTAGAGATCATTAGAACCATTCACAGTTTTGACCCATGTATTGCTTGTGCTGTGCATGTGATGGACACGAATGGTAAAGAGTTAGCTGTCTACAAAGTTGACCCTACTTGTGCCTTTTAAGAGGAGCGTAGTATGAAAGAAGGATATAAAAAAGTAGAACGCATGACCCCAGCGATGAGAATCATCCACTGGGTCAATGTATTCTCTATGATTATAGCGATTGGTACTGGACTCTATATTGCAGCTCCTTACTACCAGTCGTTTATTGCTGATAGTGCTGTAGATAAGTATGTCATGGCTTGGAACCGATGGGGTCACTTTATGGTGGCAATTATCTTTGATGTTACCTCGATTATTGTGGCGTATCTATATTTTTTCTCACGCTTTGAACAGCCATGGAGAAAGGTGATACCAACACCGACTAATATCAAAGAGTTTTTTGCTGTCTTGATTAACCTCTTGACTCTCAATCGAAATAAAAACTTTGACTCTAGCCATAGTGACAGTTTCAATACGATCTATTTTGCTATTTTTCATCTACTTTTAGCGTGGATGTTACTCACAGGGCTTCAGCTCTATGTTCATGGTCTCGCTTCAGGAGAGAGTAGTATTGGTACTTGGTGGCCTTGGATGCTACATGCTGTAACTGATTGGACGATTCCTGTAAGTGGTTGGATAAATGGTGCTTCTTCAGGTATGTCATCTTTGATGGATGTTCGTATTACTCATCACTATACTATGTGGTTTATCGTGGTTTGGGTTGTATTTCATATCTACTATCAGGTATGGCGAACCATCTTTTGGCAAGAGGGAGATATTGCTATAGCTTTTGGTGGAGATAAGTTTGTCAAAGACAAATAAGATAATCGCTCTTATCGGAACGGGAAATATTATGTTCCATGATGAGGGTTTAGGAATATATCTAACCAAATATGTTGAAGAGAACTATCATATACCTTCAAACCTCACCGTCTTAGATGGTGGAGGTTTGGGGTTTACCTTGATGACCTACTATCAAGAGTATGATAAGGTTATCGTGGTAGGGACAACTTCAAAAGAGGGAGAAGCAGGGGATATTTTCTCTACTAGTGGTGATGAGATGATGGCGGAGGGGGCTATTAAAAAGACAGCTACAGAAGTAGAGATAACTATGATGTTAGAGATCTGCTCATTTCATGAAGATATGGGAGCGGTTCAGCTTCTATCTATGATACCAAAAGATATTATAGAGGTCAAAAATGCTCTCACTCCAACTGTTTTAGAGGCTATGCCTAAGCTTTTGGATTTGATCTTAGATGAGCTAGAAAAAGAGGGGATAATTTTGAGTGGAAGAGAGGGAGGAATGAGTTTTGAACAGGTGGTTGACCACTTTGCCAATCCTAAAAATATAGACCCACGTACCATTATTTAGTCGTCAGTCAAAGAGAAACAGATTTATTTAAAAACTTTATGTACCTCCTTTAAGCACATGAAAATTTTCTTTGGCTGTTGAGTGTATAATCAAACTTTAAAAAATTTTAACAAAAAATTAGATATACTTTCACAAAAAACAACAAGATATACCTTTGACCTATGAATACCTAAAAAACCTAAAATCCAACCACTCTGCACTCCTACTACTTCATGCCGATAACTTTGCCATGATAACCAGCTTCTTCTACAGTGCTTTTAAATCTACCTCTACACAATCACTCAAAGAGTCTGAGATTTTGACCAAGCTTGATGATCATCTGTATGCTCTCAATCAAGGGTACGAAGAGATAAAATACCCCAAAAAGACCAAAGATTATCTGGATGACTTTACCCATCAACGAACAGGTTATCTTCGTAAGTATTATGGTTATGAGAGTGATGAGCCTATTTATGAACTCACTCCTGATATAGAGAAGCTTTTGGAGTGGACTGATGGGTTGCAAAAGCAGGAGTTTGTGGCTACTGAATCTAAGATCAAGATCATCATGAACCTGCTCAAAGAGTTGGAGTTTGAGACCAATTTGAGTGATGAGGAGAGAGTAGCTGTACTAGAGGCTCAAAAGAGAGATATTGACCGTGAGATAGAGGCGATAAGTAGTAGTCAAGATTTGAGATTTGATGAGCGAAAGATAAAAGAGCAGTTTATACAGATTCAAAAAAATAGCAATGAGTTGCTCTCTGATTTTAGGGAGATAGAGCAGAATTTTAGGATTTTGAACCAAGAGGCAAAACATGCTATTGCCAATGCCCAAAGTGCAAAAGGGGAGGTTCTTGGAGAGATTTTTACGATAGAAGAGAGTATCAGGCAGAGCAATCAGGGGCAGAGCTTTTACGCTTTTTGGGATTTTTTGATGGATGTTCGCCAAATAGAGGAATTGGATAGATTGTTGCAAAATCTCTACACCCTACCACAGATAGAGGAGATGGATAGCCAAAAGAGGCTCGAAAACCTCAAATATAGTCTACTTGGTGGTGGCGAAAAGTCGCACAAGGTCTTGACCAAGCTTATTGAACAGCTTCGCCGTTTTATTGATGATAAGTTGTGGGTAGAGAATCGCCGTATCTTGGAACTGGCTCACAGCATCGAGATGAGTGCCATAGAGATAAAAGAGAAACCTCCTACCCAAAGAGAGTTTTTTGCCATTGATGGGGTCAAGATTGTAGTAGAGTCGATCGCCTCTAAACAGCTCTTTGTCCCCACAGCCAAAGAGAGCTTTGAGCATGAAATAAAAGAGGAAATTTTAGAGGTAGATTTGAGCAAACTTTACGCCCAAGTCTATGTGGATGAGTCTCTTTTGAAACAGAACATTAACAGACTACTTCAACAGAGGTCACAGTTTACACTCAAAGAGCTTAATGAAGTCTATCCTATAGAAAAAGGTTTATCTGAATTGGTTGTCTATCTAAAGATTGCACAAAATATGCAAAATGGTTACATCGAGAGTCAAAAAGATGAGATTTTGATTGAGGATGAGCATAAAAATAGAAAGAGGGTCATTATGGATAGGGTCTTATTTGTACAAAAAGGAGAAAAAAAATGGAGATAACTAAATCAACTTCGACGGTCGTTATAAAACTCTTTGCAGGGGTTCTATACAAAAACGATAACCCAAAAGAGTGGCTAGAGTTAGAGAACTCTTTTGCACCCATTAGCGACTATCTTAAGCCATTGGGGGTTGAGCCTATCTTTGATGAGTCTGAGGGGTATGCCTATCTCAAAACCATTGAGCAGGAGGAGGATTTTCCAAAACTGTTGCGAAAAAGAACCCTAAGCTATAAAGTGAGTCTGCTTTTGGTTCTGTTGAGAAAACGCCTTACACAGTTTGATATGCAGAGTGATGAGAGTAGGGCGATTGTGACCAAAGAGGAGATTGTGGAGATGTTTGAACTCTTTTTAAATGAGAGCTTCAACGAGGTAAAACAGGTCAAAGAGATAGAGAGTTATATCAAAAAAGTGGTTGATTTGGGCTTTTTGAAAAAGCTGAAAAATAGTGAGAGTTATGAGATCAAACGGGTTCTAAAATCGTTTGTAGATGCCCAATGGATGGAGAGTTTTGATGAGCGATTAGAGGAGTATAAGCGTGTTAAATAGTGATGAAAAAAAGAGAGGCTTTCGCCTTGGGAGTATAGAGCTTTATAACTGGGGGACATTTAATAAAAAGATCTATACCCTCAATATAGAGGGTGACAATGGTCTCTTGACAGGGGATATTGGTTCGGGGAAATCGACTGTGGTTGATGCGATTACTACCCTTTTAGTGCCTCATCAAAAGATTACCTACAACAAGGCCGCAGGTTCAACAGCCAAAGAGAGGACGCTATACTCCTATATTGTCGGGGAGTACAAAAACACGGTAGATGAGGGGATGGGAAGCTCCAAAGCTATATCTTTAAGAGATAGCAAAAACTACACCGTTCTTTTGGCTAGATTTGAAAATAGCTACTCAAATGAGGTGGTAACGGTGGCTCAGTTTTTTTGGTTGACCCAAGGGACACGCCAACCCAACAAGATGTTTGTGGTCTCCTCAGAGATATTGAGTATCGAAGAGCATTTTATAAAATTTATCACTATCAAGAGCCTAAAAAAAGAGCTAAAATCTATTAGAGGGACAGATGTTTTTAACTCTTTTAAGGAGTATAGCCAACAGTTTAGACGAGCTGTAAAGATTCAGAGTGAACAGGCTATGAATCTCTTTTATCAGACGGTCTCTATGAAATCGGTGGGGAATTTGACCTCATTTGTACGAAGCCATATGTTAGAGAGTAGTGGGGTTGATGAGAAGATTGATGAGCTTTGTCACAACTTTAATGAGCTTAACCATGCCCACAATACTGTGTTACGAGCCAAAAAACAGATGGAGATGCTAAAGCCTATTGTGGCTGACTCTTCCAAATATCGAACTGATTTAAAAGCCAAAAAAGCAAAAGAGAAGCTACGCGAACTCCTCTCTAGCTACTTTGCCAAAAGCAAGGTAGAGCTGATAGAGCAACGGTTGACCTCTTTGGATATTGACAAGCAGAAATCTGACTCCAAGATTCGACAAAATAGCCAACTTTTGGAGGAGCTAGAGGAGCGTCGTTTTGAGCTAAAAGATGAGCTAAACCGAAGTGGAGGCGATAAGATTATCGGTTTGACCAAAGAGATTTCACGGCAAAATATGGTTAGAGATAGCAAAAAGAGAGTGCATGAGAACTACCACAGCTTCTCAAAGGTTCTAAGTCTTCCAACAGTATCGAGCGAACACACCTTTTTGACCAATCTCAAGAGAGTTCAAGCGCAGATGGAGGGGATTGAGGAGCAAAAAGAGCAACTCCAAAGCCAAAAATCACTGCAAGAGAGTTTTATATCAGATAAAGAGCGTCAAAAAAAGGTTCTCTCTACAGAGATAGGATTTTTGCAAAAGAGAAAGAGCAATATCCCCAAACAGAACTCTGATATACGCGACCAAATCGCTACTGAACTCAATATCGATTTGCCTTTTGTAGGGGAGCTTCTTAGGGTCAACGATAAGGCATGGGAGGGGGCGATTGAGCGTGTGCTTCGACCTTTTGCCCTTTCGCTTTTGGTAGATGAGGCAAACTACACCAAAGTGAGCCGATATATCGACAAAACCAACCTAAAAGGGAGGATTGTCTATCTCCGAGTGATGCAGTCCAAGAGACCATCTTTGCCACTATTGGTAGAGGACTCACTGGTTGAAAAGGTTGATATTCGACACAACACCCCATTTTATGGTTGGTTAGAGCAGGAGCTATATCGGCGTTTTGACTACAGTTGTGTGGAGACGATGACTGAATTTAGGCGATTTAAACGGGCATTGACCCAAAATGGACAGATAAAATCAAGCCTCATTAGACATGAAAAAGATGACCGTTTTAGAGTAGATGATAGACGGCGATATGTTTTGGGCTGGGAGAACCAAGAGAAGCTTTTGGCTCTAAGGTCAGATCTGCTCAAAATAGAAAATCAGCTACTCCCTCTAATGGATGAACTCAGAGCCACAAAAAGCAGACTAAAAGAGATAGACTCATCTCGTGATACCCTGCGTGATCTGCTCCATTTTGAAGAGTTTGAGCAGATAGATTGGTATAGTGTTGCCAAAAAAATTGAGGAGCTAAAACGACAAAAAGAGGAGATAGAGTCAAGCTCTGACATTATCAAAACTCTTGAAGATTCACTAAAAAAGGTAGAGGAGCAACAGCGACAAAAACAACAAGAGCTAAATAGACTCCACCAAAAACAGGGGAAAATAGCCTCAGATATAGAGAAGTTTGAGAGTGAAAAAGAGGAGTCAATAGAGCTATATGAGTCTAAAAAAGAGATTTTGGATCAGTATGCTATGGAGCTAAAGAGCTATCTAAAAGAGGAGAAAATCCTAAAAATAGAGCTTCATACCATCAAAAAAGATGAACAACGCATCAGAGAGTCGATTCAAAAACAGATTGATTCTCTCTCCCGAAAGATTGACAGAAGTACCCAAAAGATTACCTCAAATATGCAAAGCTACATCAAAGAGTTCCCCACCTTTACCAAAGATGTGGATGCTTCGACTAGCTCTATTAACGAATTTGAGAAGATGTTCACTAACCTAAAAAAAGATGACCTCCCAAAATATGAAAAAAAGTTCAAAAAGCTATTTAGAGAGGGAACAATCCAACACTTCTTAAGCCTAAAGACTCGCCTAGAGCAAGAAGAGAACGCCATTAGCAAAAAAATTCGACTCATTAATGACTCTCTAAAATCCATAGAGTATAGCAGTGGCACATATATAGAACTTAGTATGGCAAAGAGTATAGATAGCGATATTCGAGAGTTCAAAGAGGATCTGAAACAGGCTCTGAGTGGAACTGTTGGAGGAGATGATAGCTATGATGAGAGCAAGTTTCTACAGGTCAAAAAGATTATAGAGCGATTTAACGGTAGAGTAAACTTGGTAGATGTAGATAAAAAGTGGCGAAAAAAGGTAACAGATGTACGAAACTGG
>Ga0256827_10001297_pt1 | contig 15960 bp, 17 predicted proteins | sample CV84metaG_FD_185977 | JGI IMG/M metagenome (GOLD analysis project Ga0256827, IMG submission 185977) | Hydrothermal vent microbial communities from East Pacific Rise, Pacific Ocean - CV84 | ecosystem: Environmental > Aquatic > Marine > Hydrothermal vents | place: Pacific Ocean: East Pacific Rise... | reverse complement strand
GTTCATTAATCAATTTAGAAGTTGGCCCTAAATCAATAAGAGCTTTTTTTACCTGTTGTTTTTTAAAAGCAACTTTCATCTGCTCATGAAGCTTTTTATCATTAGCTTCATCACTATCCAAGATAGATTCTAACTCTTCATGATTCTTCAACCAATCTTTTTTAGCTTTATCTAATGCTTTAAATGATGAAACGACCTGTTTTACACGCTTATCAGCACCTTTGATTTTTCCTTTTCCAGAACCTTCTGAATCATCAGCTTTATCATCAGTACTCTCTTTTTCATCTTCAAAACTTTTAAAAAGCTCTTTTACACGTCTCTCTCTGTTTAATAGAGGCTCTTTGTAATTTAGAATATAATCAATTAAGTAAGGAACTGAACAGATAGCATCCAAGATAACATCTTCACCTGCTTCGATTTCACGACTCAAATAAATCTCTTCATCTTTAGTTAAAAGAGGAATTTTACCCATCTCTCTAAGATACATACGAACAGGACTATCAGAACGACTCCACTCTAAAAGCTCTTTCTCTTTTAAAAAGTCGAATCCCTCTTCATCTGCATCTAAAGCATGTCTCTCTCGTGCCAATGCTCTCTTTTTTTTCTCTACAGCGGAGAGATGTTTTGCATATTCTGAAGAGGTAACAATATCTATTTTATTATCTTTAGAAAGTTTAAATATTTTACGGGATTGTACCAATGTTGGTTGTTTTTCAAACTCTTTTGCAAGGTTCTCAAAGGTCAGTAAGTCGCCTTTTTTACAGCTTTTAAATATTTCGTCTAATCTTTTATTGATGTCTTTTGCAGCCAAGAGGAGGACTCCTTGTTAAATAGTGTAGTGGTTTTTTGAAAGCATAATTCGAGTGGATTATACCCAAATTTTTTTAAACTTTATTTAAATTACTCTAAAAACTCTATTTCTCGGACTTTAAAAACTTTTTTACTCAACTATACTTTCAGCAAAATTCTCCAATTTTAAGACAATATCATTCTTTTGACGCAGATTTAACATAGTTTTTTTATCATAATCGCAATATATTCCTCGTAAAGCTCTGTTAATCATCTCATGAGCCACTAAAATTACAACTTTTTCATCTTTTACCCTCTCTAACCATAGATAAATTCGTTTAGTAACCATCTCATAAGACTCTCCTCCCTCTAAAATATAAGACCATTTATTAGCCTCTCTATCATGAAACTCTTTAGCATACTCTTGTTGGCAAAAAACTTTAGTTTTTCCCTCAAAAATTCCATAATTTACCTCTTCTATATTGCTATCAAAAATAACACTATCTCTATCTAGTCCTAATGTATCACAGATAATAAAAGCTGTCTCTTTTGCTCTTCCTAAAGGAGAAGAGAAGAACTTTGGAGAGTTCTCTTCTACAAATTTTGCAATTTTCAGACCATTTTTTCTAGCCTGTTCTCTTCCTAATGCAGTTAAATCAGAATTTAACTGTCCTTGATAACGCCCCTCTAAATTCCAAAGCGTTTGACCATGACGCAAAAGTATAATTGTAGGTAAATTCATACTTATTTTCTTTTTGTAAGATGTTCCATACCATACCAGAGCATAGCAATAATAGAAGCTAATACTAAGAAAGGTACCCAAGGATACTCTTTAAAACTCTCAAAAAGAGCTTTAATACTATCCCCTGCATAATAGGCACTTAACATAATAACTACAACAAAAAATGGTGAAGCCAAAGCATTATAAAAACCAAACTTCTTAAAATCATATCGTGATAGTGCCATAGAGATAGGAATCAATGTCTTAATTCCATAAAGAAACTTCTGTATAAAAATTGCCAAGACACCATATTTTCGTAAAATCAGTGTAGAGAGTGCAATTTTACGTTTGTGTTTCTCAAAATAGGGTTTAATATCCTCTTTATGATATTTCCCTAAATAGAAAAGGAACATATCCCCAATAAAATTAAAAGTTATAGCTATTAATAACGAAACAACAAGATTCATCTCTCCCATAAAAGATAAAACTCCTGCCGCAGCAACTACAACAAGTGAACCTCCAAAAGAGAAAAATGCTAGAGCTAAATAACCCCAAGTACTAAGATTTGTTAATGTATCTTCCAAAAAATACCTTTAATTTTTTAAAAGATTATAGTATGATTTCTTTAAAAATTAGGTCTATACTCCATGTTTGAAACCCTACTCTCTATTATTTTTGTCTATATATTCATACTTCTAGGCTATATTGCTAAACGAATCTTTAAGGAAGAGATGGACTCTAAAACATTAACCATTTTTTCAGTCTATTTTTTGCAATCATTTGTAACAGTTTGGGGATTCTCTACAGCAACTCTATCAAAAGAGCATTTTATTGTACCACTATACTATATAGGAATAATCTCTATTCTTATTATTCCAACTATTATTTTAAGTAAAAGAATAATTAAAGAACCTAAAGAGAGAGCTATTATTAATATTGCAGGATTTGTAGGAAATACAGGAAATATTGGTATTCCATTAGGAATTGCACTCTTTGGAATGGAGTCTGTTATATACACAACCCTTATTAATATTGCCAATGTCTTTGTAGTCTATATCTTGGGAGTCTATATCTATTCAAGAGGTTCATTTTCTATTAAAAAATCACTTTTTAATATTATTAAAATACCTATTATTCCAGCTTCAGCAATTGCTATTATCATAAATATTATCCATATCAATATTCCTATACAAATTCAAGAATTTTTTAAAATGGGTGCTTATGCAGGTATTGTACTTCAACTCTATCTACTAGGGACTTTTCTTTATGGAATTAAAATACAAAACCTTAAGAAATCTCTTTTAATTACAGTTATAAGCCAGAAATTTATTATTATTCCTCTATTTACAGCAATAGTTCTAAGTTTTACAAGCTTACCTCTCTTTATTCAAGGAGTTATTTTTATGGAAATGGTTGTGCCTTTAGCTGTTGCAAACATCAACCTAGCTTCACTTTATAACTGTAATCCTCAAGATGTTACAGCACTTATTCTATTAAGTACTCTTCTATTTTTACCAATTCTATTCATCTTATCAGAGATAATATCAATGGTTTATCTGTAACTTTACTTTTCACAATTCCTACTAAATTAATTGTTATACTTTAATTTAAGGTAGAGTTAATTCTAAGGTACATCCGATACTCATAAAAAAAACGCTACAATACTATTCCAAGCTAAAGTTTGGAAAATTTAAGATACAAAGAGTTTAGTATGACGATATATAAAATTTCAGTAATAGTGCTTAACTTAATCATTATATCTAGTTCGAGTTACGCAGAAAGTAATACAACAAGAGAGAAAAATAATACAACAATTCCTCTTTCAAAAAGCAGATTAGATGAAGTATTAACGATTATTAGAAAAGCCCCAAGCCCATTACCCAAAAAGGCAAAAATTAAAATAGAAAAGAAAGTAGTTGATATTTATCCTACTGACAATGCAACCATAGAGGATATAAATAGAAGAATCAATTATATTGAAGAGCAGAATAAACAGAGAGAAGCAAAGATTAAAAACTTTGAAGAGGAGTTACGGGTCTATGAAAAACAGATAGAAAATTTTGGTAATTAAGAAAACCAACGAATAGAGGCAAATCCATCTGCTCCATTCTCTTGGCACAAAACTATCTGCTCTTTTGTTATAATACCACCTAAAGCGATAAGAGGTACAGTAGTCATAGAGGCAACTCTATTTAACTCTTTCAAACCTTTAGGTTTACCTTTATTTGGTGTAGCAAATATAGGGCTAAAAGTTACCATATCTGCACCCAACTCTTGAGCTTGTAATACCTCTTGTAGCGTATGTGTACTAATTACAACAAAAAGCCCTAAAGCTTTTGCTTCAACAATGTTACTCTGTTGAGTTGATTTCAGATGTATACCATCTGCTCCAATCTTATATGCTAATTTATAATCAGAATGCAGAAGTATCTTTAAAAATGAGTATCTTCTTGCTTCATTAATAAATCTATCTGCATTTTCTCTATATATACTTGTAGATTTGTCCCTATAAACAATCATGTCTGCATTTATAGAGAAACGTTTTATATCATTAGTTAAAGTTTGAAAATTTAAAGTTAAGGGGTCACTAATTGCATAAGCAATCATTAAAATCTTTTTTGAGCTACCAACTCTTTTAAAAGTTCGGTCTGTTTTTTTAATTCAGTTAATTTCTCTTGTCTCATTAGAAAATACTCTATAAGCAATACGAAAAAAAGTCCAGGCAATGCACCTAAAAAAGAACCAAATAGAGAGTAAAAAATACCAACATGTAGCATAAGAAAAAAGAGAGTTGATGCACCCAATAGAGCAAAAGCCCAAGATGCACCCAATAAGAAATTTATCAGAAGTGATAAAGAAGATGTTGCTAATTTCATATCAATTTCTCTTTATCAAAAAGCGTAAGCCAATAAAGCTTAGTGATCATCAATAGCTACTGCACCTGCAAGGTAAACGTAGATAAGAATCATAAATACAAATGTCTGTAACAATGCAGAGAATGTTAACAACAGGTATGCAGGTAGTGGTGCAAAGAGTGGTACTAACATCAAAAGAACCCATAAAAATAGATCATCTCCTTTAATGTTACCAAAAAGTCTGAATGACAATGAGATAATTCTTGATATATGTGAAACAATCTCAATTGGGAACATTAATGGAGCAAGAACAGGTACTGGCCCCATAAAATGTCCAAAGTATTTCTTTACACCATTTACTCTAATACCTTCATAGTTATAGTATATAAATACTACAAGTGCTAACGGTAAAGTTACATTAATATTTGAGGTTGGAGACTCAAAACCAGGGATAATACCAACAAGGTTAGAGATAAGAACAAAAAGACCAATTGTTAAAACAAGTGGCAAGTATTGTCTTGCTTTCTCTTCTCCAATAGTATCTTTACCCATAGAGATAGCACCTTGAATGTAAGCTTCCATAAAGTTTTGTGTACCTGTTGGTACGGCTCTCATTGTCGCTGATGCCATTTTTGCTAACAAGAGTATAATTCCCATTACCAAAATTAAATGAGCTATAACCATAGCTGTTCCGTGTCCTGTAATGACACCTAAAAAAGTCCATACACCTTCCATATATCCATCCTGTGTTGCAAAATATTTTGAGGATTATAGCTTAGAAAGCCTTTGTTTTTCGTTTAGAATAGTTATAAATAGGGCTTAAGAGAGATAGAGACTCCTATAGAGATGCTTTTGAGTAAATTAGTTACAAGAAGAAGATATAAAAAATTTAAAAATGAAAATTCTCTCCTAAATAATATTTAATCACATTAGGATCTTTTTTAATCTCATCACTAGTTCCTGTTGCCAACATCTCTCCAGCTCTCATTACATAAGCTCTATCACAAATACCTAGTGTCTCTCTAACATTATGATCAGTAATCAATACCCCCATATCAAGCTTAATTAACTCTCTAATAATACCTTGAATATCCTCTACAGCAATTGGGTCTACCCCTGCAAATGGTTCATCTAGTAACAGAAATTTTGGTTCAGCTACCAATGCTCTTGCAATCTCAACGCGTCGTCTCTCTCCACCACTAAGCTGGATTCCTAATCGTTTACGAATTGGTTGAATATTAAAAAGAGTTAAAAGATTTTCAATTCTTTCATCTACTATTTTTTGCTCTATTTTCATTGCCTCTCCTGCCATAAGTAGATTATTTTCAACAGATAAGTCTTTAAAAATACTTGACTCTTGTGGCAGATATCCAATTCCCATTCTAGCTCGTGTACTTAAAGGCATTTTAGTTACATCTACCTCATCAATATATACATTTCCTGTAGTTGCATCAGTTAATCCACAAATCATATAAAATGAAGTTGTCTTACCTGCACCATTTGGACCTAAAAGCCCTACAATCTCTCGTGAAGATACCTTAACTGATACATCATGAACAATCTTTGTTTTCTTAATCGTTTTAGATAGATGTTTTGCTTCAAGGGTGTGTATTTTGGTCATAAATTCTCTCTTTAATTCTTCTCTATAGTATATTTACGTCTATTCTCAAAGGGTACAATAGTTACAGTAATAATCTCATATCCTACATTTAACAAAAAAGATTTTAACGATTCATCCCCCCACTCAATAATGTGCCATCCCTCTTTATCAAACTCTTCAAACAATCCAAGCTCCATAAACTCTCTATTCTCTATACGGTAAAGGTCATAGTGATATAAGTTTTCAGAGTAACACTGTTGCAAAGAGAAGGTAGGAGAGGTAATTTCACTATCCACACCTCTATCTTCGGCAATAGCTTTAGTTAATGTTGTTTTTCCTGATGCTAGATTCCCAACCAAAAAAACAATGGCATCTTTAGGGACTATTTTATTTAAATACTCAACTATAACTTCTAGTTCATCTTCTGATGCAATTATCTCTCTCATAACAGTTGATTTGAAACTTTAGCTATTTTAGCTAGATGCTCTTTTGCTTTTCCACTCTCTAAAGCCATCTTTGCTATCTCAAATGCCTCTTTTATATCTCGTGCTTTACCATCAACAAAAAGAGCAAATCCTGCATTCAATAAGATTATATCTCTCTGTGCTTCAGTTGATTCATTGTTAAAAATTGCTCGTGTTATCTTGGCATTATCTTCAGCAGTTCCACCCAATATAGCCTCTTTTGGAGCAAGTTTAAATCCATAAGTTTGAGGGTCAATGATACCTGGAGATATTGTTCCATTCTCAACATAAGCAAACTGTGTTGTTGTTGCTAGTGAAATTTCATCCATACCATCATCTGAACTTACAACAAAAGCTCTATTTTTAATATCTAATGCTACCAATGCTTTTGCCATTTTAGTAATATATGCAGGGTCAAAAACACCCAAAAGGTACTTTTTAGCCCCTGCTGGATTGGTCAAAGGTCCAAGAATATTAAAAATAGTTCTGTGGTTAATACTTTTACGAATAGGCATAATATGTTTCATAGATGGGTGATGGTTCATAGCAAAGATAAAACAGAAACCTGTCTCTTCTAACATCTTTATCTGCTCATTAGGTGCTAAATTTAAATTAACCCCCAAAGACTCCAACACATCAGCAGAGCCAGAGTTACTTGTAATACTTCTATTTCCATGTTTAGCTACCACACACCCCAATGAAGCTAAAAGTAGTGAAACAGTAGTTGATATATTAAAACTTCCACTTTTATCTCCACCTGTACCAACTACATCTATTGCCTGTTCTTGCAAAATTTCCGAGATAGGAAGCTTAATAGAGTGTCGTCTCATTACTCTTGAAGCATCGGCAATATCATCAAAGGTTTCCCCTTTTTTATAGAGGTCAATTAAAAATTGTCGTGCTTTATCAGTTGATAGTTTATTATTAAATAGTTGTTCAAATTGTTCTTCTGTTTTGGTCATTTTATACTCTTTTATTTATAATGTTCGATAAAATCGAACCTACAGCTCTTTTACGTATTCTTCTTTTTTACTTTTTGGAATTGTTTTTGTTGTTGGTATCTGTAGCACTTCATACTCTTTTGCACCCTTTAGATATTCAATAGTAATTTTATCTCCAATAGCCACATTTTTACTAGCTTTAGCTTTTATACCATTTATAAAGACTACATCACTCTTAACCATATCAGAAGCTATAGTTCTTCGTTTAACTACATTTACTGCTGATAACCATTTATCTATTCTCATATTTTTACCTTTTATCCCATCTGTTTTATTTCCATGTTCCTACGTTGAACGTGGGAACAAGATATAAATATATTTATTGTCGGGATGAGGGCATCCCGACCTACTGTTTAAACTCTTTTTCGGCTTTATCTGCCTCTATTACACCTGTCATAGATAAGTTATCTTCAACAATATACTTAGCATCACGAAGCTCTTTTAAAACCTGCTTTGCCTCTTTCATGTCAAACATACCTGCATTAACCAAAGCAGTCATTGTCTCTTTCATGCTTTCACCCTCTTCTCTTTTTGCAATAGCTAAAAGAAAAACACGCTTTATAATATCAAGCTCTTTCATCACTAGCTCCTAGTGAAGTTCAGCATTAAGTTTTACTTCTCTAATACTTCTATTTACAACAATCTCTCCTGTTGTAGAGTCTTGTCTAAAGTGAAGACCATTTAAACCTTGAAGCTCATCTGCTCTATATAACTCTTTTGAGTCTAATTTTGCTTCAGGGTTTGCTTCGTTAATTAAATCTAGTTGATTTGATGTAATTTTTACCTTTGTTCCTGCAAAAATAGCAACTCCACCATCTAAAATACAAGCATCTCCCAATGGAATACCACAAGTTGAGTTTGCACCTAAAAGTGTATTCTCTCCAATAGAAATTGGATTACCATCTGTACCACTAAGAACACCTAAAATACTTGCTCCTCCACCAACATCAGAACCAGCACCAACAATTGCAGAACTAGAAATTCTTCCCTCTACCATTACTGCACCCAATGTTCCTGCATTAAAGTTAATGTATGATGCACCTGGCATAACAGTTGTTCCTCCTGCAAGTTGAGCACCCATTCTTACTTTTGATGACTCTAACACTCTTGTATTGTCAGCAGGAATAATATGCTGTAGGTATCTTGGGAACTTATCTACAGAATCAATTACAGGGAATGTATTGTTCAGTTTCATCTCAATCTCATTCTCTCTTAGGTACTCTAGCTCATAAGGAGTATTTCCAACCCATGCAACATTACTAAGAATACCAAATGCACCATCAAGATTTAAACTTCTCAAAGGTGCTTTGCTTTGTGAAAGAGCATAAAGTTTAAGATATACAGCCTCTACACTTTGAGCTGGAGCATCTTCAAACAAGAAACATATTCTAAAATCTTTTGCTACATCTTCTAAATTTGCTAACGCTTTTACAACTTGAACATTTTTATGTGCATTACCTACTGCTTCACCAAGATATGGAGCAAATGCAGACATTGAATTATTAATCATTTTATCATTCAATGTTACCACACACTCAGAAGCTGAAAAATCTACATCATGGTTTGACTCTTGAATTGATTTAATAAATACAGCTGCTGAACCAAAGTTCTCATTCCAGTTAATAAGTGCATAATTTGCTTGTAGAACCTTTTCTGCATTCTTTTGACCTCTATCAACCCTAGCAATACCAAAAGCGATAGGCTCTCTATAACCCTCTTGTGCTGTTACCTCTGCTACCAATGCTTTAAACTCTTCTGTTGAATTAACTTTATCAATTGCCATTAAATGTTACCTTTTGTATCTAAATTATAATTTTGTGATTATATCTAATTTGCCTTATTAACCTCTATAGAGGCAACAATTTGTTAGAATTTTAAACAATTTATCATGGGGGAAAAAATCTATGAAACAACAATATAAATCTTATCAAGAGGGGTGTGCTTTTTTAGAAGAGTGTGTCCAAAAACATCCCGACTTAATAACTGTAGAAAACATTGGAACAACATGGGAAGATAGACCCATACTATTAGCCACTATCTCTCTGCATGTTGCTTATGCAAACCTAAAACCTGCACTGCTATATACAGGAACAGCACATGCACGTGAATGGATTGGTCATGAATTAGCAATTAATTTTATTGACTATCTCTTAAACAACTATGAGAATAATCCAGAAATCATAGAGACACTAACATATAATACACTATATATTGTTCCCTGTCTTAACCCTGATGGATTTGAATATAGCCGTAAACATTTCTCTTTTTGGAGAAAAAATCGTCGTAATAATGGAGATGGAACATTTGGAGTGGATCTTAATAGAAATTTCTCTGTAGGGTATAGAAAATCAACTAATACAGCAGGAAATACCTATGGTGGGCCACATCCATTCTCTGAACCTGAAACTCTTGCTATTAAAAAATTTGTAGATAGTCACAATAATATTACCATTGCTCTTGATTACCACTCACAGGGAAATGTCTTTTTCCCTGCTCATAAGTTTAACCATGAAAGTGAAGTAGAGGGTACAGATATGAATACACTCTGTGCTAATATGAACTACCATATCAATAAAGTATCTGGTAGAAAATATGGAATTAACAGAGGAAAACCACCTACAAAACTTATTTCAGGTTCAGGAAGAGAGTACTATTATGAACAAGGTATCTTAGCTATTGTTGTAGAGGTAGGAACAAGAAATATTCCAGACTATATTCAAAATATGTCAGAATCAGTAAGAGAGAATATACCTGCTCTCCGATATGCATTAAGTGAAGCTACCAATTATAAAAAAACTGCACCTAAAAGAGTAGAAAATTTTCATATAGAATCATTTACCTCCAATTCATGTTCTATTGTATGGAACTACAAAGAAAATACAAATGTCTATTTTGAAATATATAGAAATCTCAATAATAAAATGGCATGTAACCATAACTCTCTAATTGCTACCACCTGTAATAAAAATTTTATTGATGAAAACTTAGAGAGTGGAACTATGTACTTTTACTATATTAGAGCTGTACACAAACTCTCTAAAACAAAATCTCCTTTTGCTCCAAAAGTTAAACTAAAAACTCTTTTGGGTGAAGCAGAGTTCTCTAGAAGTATCTTTCCTCATGCTTCTGATGTGGGCTATGTTGCAGAGAAATCACCAGAAGCCAACCATGGACACTTTGGAGTACAGTCATTAAAAGTTGGGGTTAGCCAAGGGCGTGGAATTAGTTATGGAATAATGACTTTTGACTTAAGTAGTATTCCAACAAATGCTATTATTTTAGATGCTAAAGTCTCGCTATATCCACTTAATCGTGTCTCTGCAAAAATCGAGAAGTATGGAGAGTGGTCTCTATCTATTATTGACCAAGATTCTATATCAAATATTCGTGATTTTGAACAAGTTCATAATGCACGACATATAAAAACCATTGGAACAAGTATACCTTCTGAAAAGCTAACACAAGGTATATGGTCACATTGGGACTGTAATAATTTTGAGAAAAAAATCATTCAAAGTCAACTAAAGAAGCAAAAAATGACCCTTAAGTTAGAGGGACCAACAACACTACCTGTTGGTAGAGATTCACAAATTATGGTTTTTGATTTAGGATATGGAAATGGTGGTGGTGGATTACACTATAGACCAGCAATAGATATTAAATATACCATTCCAAGTGAAGATATAAGCATTAGCCTACAAAATTCAATGACCATTTCACCAGAGGATATTATTCCAGATAAGATGGCATGTGGGTTTAATAAGAATGATGAAAAAATTTATGCTTATATGTCTTTTGATCTATCAAAACTTCCAGATCCTAATGAGTCTATTATTACTGATGCATGGATAGAAATTTCAAATACATCAACAGTTAAAAAAACTGTTGATATTCGATACAATGTTGAATTTGTAGATTTAGAAGAGTTTAGCTATCAGGATATTAGAGAGCGTGAACGTATAGAATTTATTGGTTATGAAGTGAGTTCAGCAGAGCTTGGAAAGAAAAAGAAACACCACTTTATCTTTGACCACTACTCAAAACAGGCACTAGAAGAGAAACAGATAAATGGAGAAGAGGCAAAATTTGTTATTCATCCAACTTCTGTTCTATGTAGAGATCACCTTATTAACTGGTCACACAAAGGTAAAAAGGGGGCAAAACTAATGATTAACTATATAAAACGTCGCAAAAATCCTCTTCCTTCGGTTGTGAACCTTAAAACAAAAATTGAAAATAAATTAATTAAATTAACTTGGGATAGAGTAGAAGATGATGATTTAGTAGGATATTATGTTGTTAGAAATCGTTGGCATACACCAAGAAACCCTTTTGATGGAGTAAAACTCTATGCAGGTTTAGACAACTACACCTTTGATAATTTTGGTTCAACAAAAATGGATAAATATTTTGCTGTATTTACCTATGACAATGTTCCAAACTTTAGTATGCCTACTACAGTAGAGTACAAAAAGTAAATTTATGGGTCGATAGATTCGACCCTACTCATACATACTCTTAAAACCATTCTTGTACTTTTTTAATTTTCCACTCAATAGTTCATTTTCACTCTGTAATACTCTATTTTTTTTATCTAACTCTCTATTTTTTAACTTCTCCTCATTATAATCCTCTTGCATCTTATTAAACCTATTCTCTAATGCAATATATTCACTCTTAGCTACTGATTTAACAACCTCTTTACTATCACAACTAGTCAAAAAACAGATAGTTGTCACAATAATTACTCCACCAATTAAATATGCTTTTATTATCACTTATTCTCCTTTTGTAAGATATTTTCGATCAAATTTAGCACCAAATTTATAGAGCAGAGTAATAGCAGTTACAGGAAAAAGAGAAAGAGTTGAGATATAAAAAAAACTAAACAGTATATCCCCTACCCCATCTATATTTCTCATTGCATAGATAGACTGTTCGGTAAACTCTTTGGTTCGTAAAACATGTTGAAAAAGTTTACAACTATGTTGTACACTCTCATTAATTGTTCCAAAAATTTCAGGAGTCATAATAACCTCTTTAATGTACATAAGTTCTAAAGATACTAACATAATAATTAAAAGTAAGACATTTAAAAAGTTAATAGCTACTTCACCTGCTACTTTCATAGCATTTTTGGTTAATTCTGTTGATTTAGAGCTGTTCCAATAGGTAAAAAGATAGTAAAATACAAACATATCCATACCTATAATCAATATAAAAAATCGTTCAGTTAAAATTAAAAAAGTGAGTAGAGAGATAGACATTATTAACGAAAGAATAAAAGCAATAAAACCATAAAGCTTGGTACTTTGACAAAACTTCTGACACAATGAGCCTTGTGTACAAGCAGGACAGATAAAGAGATTTAAACCTTTTTTAAACTCGATAAGTTGATGAAGAATAGCAAAAGTAAATATAAGTGTAAAACCTCCTATAAGCCAACATCCCATATCTATGGTAGCTGTAAGCCGTACAGACACCATAAGTAAAAATATTACAATAATTCCCTTCATAAAACTCTCCTATTTACGATTTTTATATATTATAGCAAAAATAGTATTGGGAAATTATAATTTATAAAAAAGATGATTTTCTCCTCTTCTAATAACAAGGTATTAAAATTTAAAAGGAGGGAGAACATAAACAATCAAGAAGAGAAGAAAATCAAAAGTTTTTGTTGTGCCTTATTGGCTATGCGTTAAAAAAATATTAAACAAAAACTCAAACACACTTATGAAAGGGGTGAAGTAGAAGGGAAAGCTACTGTTTTGTCTCTCATGTGGAAAGTATATGATATTTTTGTGTATTTTTTGTGTATTAACTTTAAATATAAAAATTAATTTATTTTTTTAAAAATATTTAAGTTTCACTAACTCCTCTTATGTTAGATGAAATATGTTAGAATTCCAAAAATATTTCACAAAAGGAATCTATTTGTTCAATCTACAGAACTACTCTACACAAAACATAAAAAATGATATTCTTTCAGGAGCATTAGTTGCCGTAGCACTTATCCCTGAAGCAATTGCATTCTCTGCCATTGCAGGTGTTAACCCTATGGTTGGTCTCTATGCTGCTTTTATTATTGGTTTGGTAACCTCTCTGCTTGGTGGTAAACCAGGTATGATTTCGGGGGCAACGGGTGCTGTTGCTATTGTATTTGTCTCTCTTGGTATTTCAGTAAAGGCTCTATTTCCAGAGCTTGATAATGAAGCACTATCTATTATGATTTTAAACCATATTCTTCTAGCTTCTATACTGGCAGGGTTATTTCAAATTACCATTGGTCTTATGAAAATGGGTAAATTTATCCGTCTTGTTCCACAACCTGCTATGTTTGGATTTGTAAATGGATTGGCAATTGTTATTGCTTTAGCTCAATTTAAATTTTTAGCTCCTGCTAACTCTGACTCTCTATCTTGGAGTGAAGTGGTATTAAATAGCTTTAGTGAAAACTACTTTATGTATATACTTATTGCTTTAACTATGTTAATTATGCACTTTTTACCAAGATATACAAAAGCTATTCCAGCAGGTCTTGTAGCAATTATCTCTTTAACTTTAATAGTATATGCTACAGGTATTGATACAAAATTAGTTGGTCAACTATTTGGAGATATTACCTCTGTTTCTCTTCCTCACTTTGTTATGCCTGATAGTTCTCTATTTACTATGCAGTCGATGTATATTATTATTCCTACAGGTTTTTTAGTAGCTATGGTTGGGCTTATTGAATCACTTCTTACCCTATCTGTACTTGATGAGATGAGTGGAACAAAAGGTTCAGGAAACCGTGAGTGTGTAGCACAAGGAATTGGAAATGTATGTTCAGGAAGCTTTGGTGGTATGGCAGGTTGTGCTATGATTGGTCAAAGTATCATCAACTACTCTTCTGGTGGTCTAGGAAGACTCTCTTCATTTGTAGCTTCTGTTTTCCTTCTAGTTCTTGTTGTAAGTTTCTTCCCTGTTATCTCTGCTGTTCCTGTAGCTGTTTTAATTGGTATTATGTTTATGGTAAGTATTGGAACATTTGAGTTTTCAAGTCTGCGAAGAATAAAACATATGCAAAAATCTGATGCGTTTGTACTACTAACAGTTACAGTTATTACAGTATTTGCAGATTTGGCAATTGCTGTTATTGCAGGTATTATTATCTCTGCTTTAGTATTTGCTTGGGAACATGCAAAAATCCATGCAAGAGTTGAACAAGATGATAAAGATACAAGAGTATATAAACTAGAAGGTCCTCTATTTTTTGCTTCAGTTACATCTTTTGCAGAGCAATTCAATATTGATGAAGACCCAGATGAGGTTATTATTGACTTTAAAGATGCAAGAGTAATGGATAGTTCAGGAGCAGAAGCGATTGATGCCATTACTGAAAAGTACAAGAAAGCAGGTAAAAAGTTAACCCTTAGACACCTATCGAATGACTGTAAAAAAGTTTTAACAACAGCAGGACCATTCTGTACCTATGAAGAGGATGACCCAACTTATAAAGTGGCTATAAATCAATAGAATTACTTCCTCCCTATAGTTCCCACGTTTAACGTGGAAACTATAAAATTTCACTCTACAAATAAACCTTCAAAGACAAAAGAAAACTCATAACATACTCTGATTGTGAGATACCAATCAAAAGACTAATCGAAAAAAATAACCACTTATAACTAGCATTTTCAAAAAGCAAGAAATATAGTGAAATTAACATCAACCAACCATCAAAAATTGATATTAGATATAGTAGTTCTAATCCTACTCCTTGTTCTATTCTAATCCAGATTGATAGTGCCAGTATAACACTTAGGCTTAATAGTGAACCCCAAATAAGTTTTTTAAAACTGCTATTGAGTTTCTCTACAAGTGGTGTCCAAAACATATATGTTGCCATTGCAAGAAATGTAAATCCAATAATCATCCAATCAATAGTTATTGTATCCCAAAGTCCAAAGATAATAATTTTAATTATATATGCAAAAAGTATTAACATATAGAGTATTGTAACAGGGGTTAATATATATTTTGTAAAGACTTCTCCTACTCTTGTATACTTTTTCATCTGTAAAAGGCATATATATCTTGGCATCTGAGATAGAAAGAAGTTAACCGAAAATAGACCTAAGACCAAAATAAAAAATTGTAAATATCGTTTATCTAAAATCTCTATATTAAAAAGTTTATGAAGACTAAACATTAATATATAAAAAATACCATAGAGTGTAATGGTTAAAATAACAGTTACAAGAAGAATTAATAAAATCTTCATTGTCCACTCCCATATATTCTTGTTACTAATAGTAGTATTCAAAAAAGGAGCCCAAAAAAACATAAAAGAGAGTGCAAAAAGCAGAAGTATATGCCGTAAAATAGTTAAATCATCTATCTTAAAAGGTAAAAGATAAAAGTATCCACCCAAAAGAGCCACACCTAAAAGTTTAACAAAAATAGAACGGTTCAAAAGATGAAGTACAGGAAAAAGAAAAATACCTAAAGTTAAAACAAAAGCTATTTTATTTACCAGTATTAC
>Ga0256827_10001296_pt1 | contig 15961 bp, 14 predicted proteins | sample CV84metaG_FD_185977 | JGI IMG/M metagenome (GOLD analysis project Ga0256827, IMG submission 185977) | Hydrothermal vent microbial communities from East Pacific Rise, Pacific Ocean - CV84 | ecosystem: Environmental > Aquatic > Marine > Hydrothermal vents | place: Pacific Ocean: East Pacific Rise... | reverse complement strand
GGTAGAGACCGGCAAAGGCGATCATGTCTGCCATAAGGACAGTGATGATACCAGAACGGTTACCCTTGATACCTGTAAGGAAAAGGTTACCGACAAAACCAAGAGCGACGACTACGATACCCCAGTCAGCCCAGCGTGGTGCTTCGATATACTCACGACCTTCCATGATGAACCAGATAGTAGTCTCATCTGCAGGTCCGACCTGGATGAAAAGGTATACAAGTACAACGACTGCGATCGCAGCGACAAAGATCCAGTAAAGTAGTTTACCGATCTTGATACCGACAGTATCGATACCTGTCTCATCTGGTAGTAACCAGTAGACAGAACCGAACATCGCAAAGACCATCCATACAACAAGTGCATTGATGTGCAGTGTTCTAGCCACTGAGAAGTCTAGGATCTCAAAAAGAAAACCTGGCATGACAAACTGTGTTGCTGCCACAAGACCAAATAGTAGTTGCGCACCAAACAAGATAGCGGCAAAGGTAAAGTACCATGTTGCTAACTGCTTTGATTCGTTTAGAGTATTACTTGCCATGAACTGCTCCTTGCATTCTTCCGAAGTTTCTTGGGAAACCATTTGTATCGATTGATGACATATGTTTCAAGAAAGCGACCAACCCTTTAGCCTCGTCCGCTGTAATACCAAGGTCTGGCATCATACGTTCGTGTGTAGGGTATTGTGATGGATGCTGTAAAAACTCAGCCATCGCCTCTTCTTTTGTGTTCTTACCTGTCATCGCCTGTAGTGAACCTTCTGGTCCCCAAGCTGGGTCTAACCACGCCTTGGTAAGATCTGGAGCATAGTAAGCACCATTACCAAGAAGTGTGTGACAGTTCATACAGTTTTTAGCTTGTGAACCAAGCTTACCTAAGTGAAGCAGTGCTGATGCCTCTTCTTCACTCCAATCGTCACGTCCGAAAAACTTCTCTTTCTCTTGGAAAGCAGATGTTCCTTCAGCGTTCTGTCCACCGATCACTGGGATCTCATGTCCACGTTTCGCACTCATGACATAGTCGATCTTATAGTTGATAACAGTAGGTCCTGGAACCCTTTTTGTTACACCATTCTTAAGATCTTCGTCAGTACCCATACTGATCTGCATTGACGTATCGAACGTCAACCAGATCAATAGTAGTGATGCAAATCCTGTTACCCACGCTGCTGAACGTTGCCAGAAACGATTGTCACTCCATACAGATTTATTAGCCACTGTATCCTCCTAAGTAGATTAGTAAGACTCTCATTTTACTAATGTTCATTTTCTTCGTGTACTTGATGCTGCATATGGTAGACCGCATGAGGGAGTAACAAGTACCCGATCATAGAGACCACCAAAGCTTTTGCCGTAAACTCACCGACATGCATCAAGCTTCCCATAACATATAAGCAGTATGCGGTCAAGAGCCAAAAGAGGTAAGCAAAAGGCATTGCCCACCCTTTCAACAACTTTACTTTGACTGCTGTATATATCCCAACATAAAATCCTCCAAACAACATAGCAAGTCCGGAAGATAGAAATATAGGTAGAAAATCGTTCAACGCGATCTCCGGTCTGATAACAGATGGGTCTATCATTTCTAACTCCTTTTTTACGATGTTATTTCAGGCTGAACAGAGTTTATACCTTTTTAGCTTCTCTCTTCTTGATGTAAATCAAAAGTAAATGAAATGTATAAATATATTGTGGAATTAGTAGAGAATGTTACGTCAAAGTAGCGTTTTTAGTATAAAATCTTTATCCGTTTTACCGGAAGTGTCATCAGAAAAAGCAATAATGGTGGGCAGGTTTGGCAGGCGGAAGCAGCGCTTCCTTAGAAGAAGGTCAGCGTTTAAGGTCGTAAGCGATGCGATTACGTTTGTCACGAAGGACAAGGCGGTGATTAGAGAGCCTTTCTACCTTATAGATACGGTGAATATCGGTCTCTCTACTGTGAACATTTCGTTGTACTTTCTTGATACTTAACATAAAGATGTTCTCTTCGCTTTTCCAGGTCCCGGTGAGTGTGAGCGTACCGTCATCTTCTACCTGTTCTAACATAAAGCTTGTGTCGGCATTGATGTCGAGTGTGATCACCTTCTCACTGCTGATCTGTTTCCATGAACCGATCAGTTTCTTGTTGGAGATAGCTACTGGTTCTGTGATGGCTGCAGCAGCAGGTACAGCCACAGCTGCTTTTGGTATGACCTTCGCTTTAGGCGCTGCGACTGTTTTTGGTTTAGTGACAGGGCGTTTCTTCGGTGTCACTTTTTTGACTGTAGCAGTTGTCTTTGGTGCTGCTTTTTTCTTGGCAGCTGCTGTCTGTTGACGTTTCTTCTCAGCGGCTTTGGCCTGACGTGCCTTCTTCTCTTTGGCTTTTTTTGCAGCGGCTTCTTTTCTCTTTTTATCTGCGGCTGCTTTAGCCTGGGCTTTCTTCTTGGCGTCAGCACGTTTTTTAGCGGCAAGTGCATCAGCTTTTTTCTTCTCTTGAGCTGCTTTCTTCGCACTCACTGCAGCAGCTGCAGCTGCTGCATCGGCCTTCTGTTTCGCGATAGCATCTGCAGCTGCTTTCTCTTTGGCCGCTTTTTGTGCTGCGATAGCATCTTGCTTGGCCTTCTCCTCAGCACGCTTCTTCGCGATAGCATCTGCTTTGGCTTTCTCTTTTGCAGCGATCTCTCGCTGGCGTTCAGCATCCAGGTACTCATAGATCTTCTCTTGCAGGACATCATCTCGGTCGATACTCTCATGTCCACCGTCTGCAAGTGACTTGACCATCTCGGTATTGTGGTTCTTTATCGCTTTAAGTAAAGCACCTTTGAGCTTAGCTTCTTCACTGGCTGCAGATACGATCTGTGTAAACAGCAGTGTGTGAACGATCAAAATAAGAAAAGGTATACGCAAAATGAATCCTCTTGTGTACTGCATATCATAATAGATATTTGAAACAGTAATTAGAAATTTTAGTCTATGCACTGCCTCTGTTGGAGCTGGCAGTACGGCTGTAATGATACTATTCTAACATAAAAAAAAGAAGATAAGGGTGTGAAACATTAGAATTCTCAATACATTTAAAGGGCCATGCCTCTTTTTTAGGCAAAAACAGAGGTAGAACGTAAAGAGGGTGCGGTATTATTACACCACTATAATATAGTTGTGACCTTTGTAACAAAAGGCCGCTCCGCTGGAGAGAAGAATGGTGTTATTACAAGAAGCTTTTGAAAAACGCAGTGCCAAGGTCAACAAGATCGAAAAGGTCAAAGACCTTAAGACACCTAAAGAGGCGTTCGCACAACTAGAGCAATATGCCCGTGACGGTTATGATGCTATTCCGGCAGAAGACCTCTCTTACTTTTTGAAGTGCTTCGGTATCTATGACCGTCCTCAGACACCGAGACAGTTCATGATCCGTGTGCGTATACCCGGTGGACAACTAGACCATGAACAGGCTGTCGTCCTGGGTGAACTGGCCCGTGATTACGGTCAAGACTACATCGATATCACGACCCGTCAACAGATAGAGTTTCGTTATCTGAACATAGAAGACATCCCGACGATCTTGGCACGTATGGGGGAGGTGGGTATCTCTTCGTATCAGACCGGAGTAGACAACTTTCGTAATATCCTGAACGATCCGCTAGACGGTGACGGACTTGATGTCATCTTGCCTTCACAGCCACTGCTCGAGAAGCTTCAGGCAAAGTTCCTACAGAACTATGAGTGGATCAGTGTCCTGCCAAGAAAGTTCAACACCAGCATAACAGGAGCGCTCTCCAACCGCTCCAATGCTTTTGGACAGGACTGCTGTTTTGTCCTGGCACAAAAAGAGGGTCGTTACGGTTATAACCTCTATCTGGGTGGAAAAGTGGGTCAGATCGCCAAGTCAGCGGACCTCTTCCTGGCAGATGAGAACGAAGTGATGCAGGCCTACCAGGCGATCATCGAGCTCTTTAGAGACTTCGGTTATCGGGACAACCGTAACAAGAACCGTCTCTTCTTCTTGCTTCAGGACGTGGGTATGGCGAACTTCGCAGCGGCGATCCGTGAGAAGGCCGGTGTCGACTTTGCTGCGGCGGGTGAGACGATGACCAAGATGGACTTCTCTGACCCCGACCATGGCAAGGTCCAGCTGCGTAACGGGACCTTCGCGGTCCACGTGGTCGTACCTTCAGGTGTCTTTAGCGGTACAGCCCTTTTAGATGCCGCAGAGGCCTCAGTGATGCACGGTGACGGACGTATCCGTTTCGATGTGGAGCAGAGCCTTTATATCATGGGTGTCAGTCCAGAGAAGGTCGATACGCTCTTGAGCCATAAGCTTTTTGAGAACTATAAAAGTGTCAATACCCCATACTTTAACCATATGATCGCCTGTGCCGGTACAGAACACTGTCCGTTCGGTGTCATCCCCAACAAACCTGATGCGATCGACATGTCCAACTACCTGAGCCAGCATGTACCGCTAGACGATGGTCGTGTCCGTATGTACTGGTCAGCCTGTGTCAAAGGGTGTGGTATCCATGGTGTGGGTGACATCGGTTTTGAGGGTTGTAAGGCAAAGGTCGACGGTAAGAGTGAGTATGGTGTCCACATCTCTATCGGTGGAAAACTGACAGGCGAGGGTGTCGAAGGTCATGCGATCTTAAAAGCCGTTCCTGTCCGTTTTGCACCACAGATCGTAGCGCCGTTGATGCAGGAGTACAAACGTCTTAAAAAAGCGGGTGAGTCCTTTGAGTCGTTCCATGACCGTGTCTTGAGTCAGTATACCCATGCGGCCATCGCTTTTGTGATGCGTCTAAAAGCCTATCTTCTGGTCAAAGAGATCGAGATCGACTTCGGATTCAGAACCGATGTCAAGACCGGTAAGTTCGAACAGTTCGAGCTCTTTGACTTTGGTCGCAGACTCTATTATCAACTTCTTGAGAAAGAGGCCTACCAGTCCTATGACATGTTCAAGCCGACACTCAAGTCCACACTTGAACTGCCGCATAAGACAGACCCAAGTATCGACGAGAACCTCTCTGAGATGATCTACAAGATGATCCATCCCGATGAGAACAAGCGTGCCGAGGTCTTTACCGAGCTTAATGCGCTGATCGCTATCTATTAACCCTTTTTCATAGATATCAGCCTTTACAAGATGTAAGGGCTCTGACCTTTCGAGACCAACCCGTTGCTTTTTGAGAAATATATAGAGATCGAAAGATATATTCAGGTCTCTGTATTATTTACACCGCTCCGGGATTACAGACCGATAAAAGAGAGCGTTCGGTATCTGCCGCTGCCTGTTGTAAGCGTATCATCAAAGAGCTCCCGATAAAGATGTTCGGGTGTGTTTGATGAGTTGTCTTAACGCATCATCCGGTGTTGTCAAGGTACCCCAAAGCACATTCAAAGCTACTCTTAAGTATAATCGCAAAATTCTAAAGACTAAGAGGTATCGAATGAGTTCTAAACGTGTTTTAGTTAAATTCTCGGGTGAAGCCCTTGCCGGCGAGAATGGTCATGGTATTGATACGCAGATCTTAAAGTATATTGCGAATGAGATCAAGACACTGGTCGATAACGATATCGAGGTCGGTATCGTCATCGGTGGTGGAAATATCATCCGTGGTGTGACTGCTGCGCAAGACGGGATCATCCGTCGTACAGCTGGTGACTACATGGGTATGCTCGCGACAGTGATCAATGCTGTTGCGATGCAGGAAGCCTGTGAGCATGCCGGTATGAAGGTACGTGTTCAGACTGCCATCAAGATGGAGCAGATCGCTGAGGCGTATATTCAGCGTCGTGCGGTGCGTCACCTTGAAAAAGGTCGTGTCGTGATCTTCGCTGCGGGAACAGGTAACCCATTCTTTACGACGGACACTGCTGCGACACTGCGTGCGGTCGAGATCGGTGCTGAGATGATCATCAAAGCGACCAAGGTCGATGGTGTCTATGACAAGGACCCTAACAAGTTCGATGATGCCGTCAAACTGGAGACGATCTCGTATGACCAGGCGATGACACAACATATCAATGTGATGGACGATACCTCTATCGCTTTGGCGAAAGACAATGCACTGCCGATCATCGTATGTGACATGTTTAAAGAAGATAACCTTTTAGAGATCATCAATGGTGATCTGACTAATTGTTCAATCGTAAAATAAGGAAGTAAAATGAGAACAGAAGAACTAACAGCAAAAGCACTACAGACAGCGAACATCGACCCTTACCAACTGGCTATCGCCGTTGCAAAGCGTTCAGAGGACCTTTTAAACGGTGCAAAAAGCAAGTTGAACGTCGATCTTAAGACGATGAAAGCGGCAGACCTTGCACTGATGGAGATCGCTGAAGGCGTTGTCACTATCAAAGGTTTTATCGATAACGAATAGTTATTGAACGGCGCCTGAGAAGCGTCCCTCTTAGAGATGATTATTTCATCTCCCTTTCCCAATTTTTTTTAATCTACCCCTGCTATACTTTCACCAATAATTGTTCAAGGAATAAGATGGTCCAAGTTGATATCGCTGCGATCGAAAAGATCTCAAATGTACCTGAAGCCATTGCACTGCTCCACAAGACGATCGAGGTCAGTGAGAAGGTCGCAGACGCCTTGGACTTTGCGACCAAGGCCCATGTCGGCCAGTTCCGTCGCAGTGGTGAGCCTTACATCATCCACCCTATCCTTGTCGCCTCTATCGTTGCGACGATCACTGAAGATGAGTCGATGGTGATCGCAGCACTTCTGCATGATGTCGTCGAAGACACACCTGTGACCATAGAAGAGGTCAAGTCGCGTTATGGGGATGATGTGGCACACCTTGTAGGGGGCTTGACCAAGATCGACTCTCTGCGAGACAAGAACCTTGTCAGTTCAGCATCGGATGAGAAGCTGATCGTCTCGGCACTCTCGTTTCGTAAGATGCTTCTGGCGTCGATCGAGGATGTCCGTGTCCTGGTGGTCAAACTGTGTGACCGTCTTCACAACATGTTGACCCTGGATGCACTGCCGCCTCATAAACAAGAGCGTATCGCTGAAGAGACCCTTGTCGTCTATGCCCCGGTTGCACACCGTCTGGGTATCTCCTTCGTAAAGAACCTCCTGGAGGACCTGAGTTTCAAGTATGTCTTTCCACATGAGGAACAGGAGATCGAGAAGTACCTCAGTGAGAACTACCATGCGATAGAGCTCAAGCTCAACGCCTTTCAGCAAGAGGTGACCAAACTGCTGCTGCAAAACGGGTTCATGCAAAAAGACTTTCAGATCAAAAGTCGTGTGAAACACCACTACTCTATCTACCTGAAACTGCAGCGTAAAGGAGTCGGGATCGATGAGATCCTGGATCTGCTCGCCGTACGGATCATGGTACCGAACCCTGTGGACTGTTACAAGGTACTGGGACTGGTACATCTCCACTTTCAGCCGCTCTCCTCACGTTTCAAGGACTATATCGCGATCGCTAAAGAGAATGGCTATCAGACGATCCATACGACGGTCTTTCACCAGAGCTCTATCCTGGAAGTGCAGATCCGTACCTTTGAGATGAACCGGACCGCAGAATTGGGTGTCGCAGCGCACTGGAAATACAAGAGCGGCGGTAACACCATCAACCTGGACTGGCTGAACAACCTGCAGTATCAGGACGAGTCGGCAGAAGACTTTTATGAGATGATCAAGAACGACCTCTACTCAGAGGACATCACGGTCTTCTCTCCAAAGGGAAAACCGTTCACGCTGCCACGTGGTGCTGTCGCCCTGGACTTTGCCTACGCCATCCACTCCGAGATCGGTGACAGTGCGGAGTATTGTCTGATCAACAAAGAGCGCGGATCTCTTTTAAGTGAGTTGCAAAATGGTGATATCGTCAACATACAGACGGCCCAAGAGAAGATCACCCGCTGTTCCTGGCTCGATGCAGTCAAGACGACCCGTGCCAAGAGCAATATCCGTACCAACTGTAATCAGCGTATCAAAGCGATCGATTCACAGAGTGGGTTGATGATCCTAGTGGGTATCTTGGGACTTAAGGTCTCTCGTCTTAAAGAGTGGTGTCATGAGAATGGTAACAGTGACAACCGTGTGCGTCTGGCACGTGACATCGACTACCTCAGAGAGATCGTCAACAGCTATGTACATGATATTCAGGCAAGAGGACGTTTTACCCGTTTCTTGACAGCACACCGTTTCAAGCTCAAAGAGTATAACTTCGGTTCAATCGAGATCTTCTCGAACTATAATATCTCTGATGTGGTCTTTGACTACTGTTGTCATCCCAAGACAGGTGATGAGATCGTCGCTTTCAGACAAGACGGTAAAGCACATATCCACCATAAGATGTGTAAGCATGCGGCCAAGTTGATGGAAGAGGAGACACCGATGCTCTTTGTGCGTTGGCGGAAAGAGCGTATCTTCAACTATCACATGATCGTCAGTATGCACAATGCCAAAGGTGCTTTGGCCGGTTTCTTGACCTATCTTGCCAAATTGAACATTGAAATCAACAGTATTGAACTGGGCAAAGAGAAAGAGGAACATATTCGTTATTGTGAACTTGAATTTCAGTCGGCAGAGGGCGATCTTAACCGTATCCGTGCTAAAATAGAACAGAAAATCAAAGTCATACAATTTTTTAGAACCGATGATGCCTATCGAAGTAATTAATAGAGGAAAAGTAGAAGAATGATCCAAGAAGCACTCCAAGAGATCCAGCGTGGAACCGCTGAGATAATCGACAACGAACGTATTGAAAAACTGTTGAAAGCCTATTTTGAAGAGGGTAAGGGCTATACGGTAAAAGCAGGGTTCGACCCGACCGCACCTGACCTGCACCTTGGACATACGGTCTTGCTGCACAAGTTGGCGACCTTTCAAAAGTATGGTGCCCGTATACAGTTCCTGATCGGTGACTTCACGGCGCAGATCGGTGACCCTACCGGAAAGAGCGAGACACGCAAGCAGTTGAGCCCGGAACAGATCCAGGTCAATGCAGAGAGCTACAAGACCCAGGTCTTCAAGATCCTGGACCCGGAGAAGACCGATGTCGTCTTCAATGCCGAGTGGTTGAATGACCTGGGCAGTGTCGGTATGCTGGAGTTGACGACGACTTTCAATGTGGCACGTATGCTAGAACGTGATGACTTTGAGAAGCGTTACAAGTCACAGACACCGATCTCTATCTCCGAGTTCATGTATCCGCTGCTGCAAGGGTATGACAGTGTCGCACTTAAGAGCGACATCGAACTGGGCGGTACAGACCAGAAGTTCAACCTCTTGATGGGACGCCATCTTCAACGTACCTATGATGTCGGTAAAGAGCAGGCTGTCTTGATGATGCCGATCCTGGAAGGTCTGGACGGTGTCCAGAAGATGAGTAAGAGCTTGGGTAACTATATTGGTGTAGAGGATGCGCCAAACGACATGTTCGGTAAGGTCCTCAGTATCTCTGATGAGTTGATGTGGCGCTATTATGAACTGTTGAGTGCCAAGAGCCTTAAAGAGATCGAAGCGATCAAGAGTGGCGTGGCAGACGGTTCACTGCACCCTAAGAAGGTTAAAGAGGAGCTGGCTCAGGAGATCACGGCCCGTTTTCATTCACCAGAGGCCGCAGTAGCTGCCAAAGCTGAGTTCGACAAGGTCCATGCCAAGAGTCAGATCCCGACCGATATGCCGGAGTTCGAGCTTGAAGGTCCGATCTGGATCGCCAAAGCCTTACAAGATTGTAACATCGAGCCTTCAACTTCACAAGCACGACGTGATATTAAGCAAGGTGCTGTTAAAATTGACCAAGTAAAAGTATCGGATGAACAGTTACAACTTGAGAGCGGTGAATACGTTCTGCAAGTAGGGAAACGAAAGTTTGCACGAGCAAAGGTAAAATAATGGCATTAGCACCACTTAAAATTGGAAAGTATACGATTGAAAAGCCTATCGTTCAAGGCGGTATGGGTGTTGGTATCAGTTGGGATCAGTTGGCTGGGACTGTCTCTAAAGAGGGTGGACTTGGTGTTGTCTCATGTGTCGGTACAGGATATTACCAGGACAAAGCGTTCTCGAAGAAGCTTGTCTCGGAACGACCGCTGGATGCGGCGAACTTCTATTCACGTGACGGACTCAAAGCGATCTATGACAATGCGCGTAAGATCTGTGGCGACAAGCCTCTTGCGGTCAACATCCTCTATGCGATCAACGATTACGGTCGTGTCGTACGTGATGCCTGTGAGATCGGTTTTGACATCATCATCACCGGAGCAGGTCTTCCGACCAATATGCCGGAGTTCACTGAGGGCTATCCTGATGTAGCACTTGTGCCTATCGTCTCTTCACCTAAAGCCTTGAAGATCATCGCAAAACGTTGGCAGAAACGTTACAACCGTCTGCCTGATGCTGTGGTCCTTGAAGGCCCTAAGAGTGGTGGACACCAGGGCTTTACCTATGAGCAGTGTGCACTGCCTGAGAACCAGCTGGAGAAGCTTGTCGAACCTGTTGTCGCAGAAGCGGAAGCATGGGGCGGTCTACCGGTCATCGCTGCGGGTGGTGTCTGGGACAAGAACGATATCGATGAGATGATGGGGCTTGGTGCCTCAGGTGTCCAGATGGGGACACGTTTCATCGGTACGCACGAGTGTGATGCCCATGACAACTTCAAAGAGGTCCTTCTTGCCGCCAAAGAGGAAGACATCCAGTTGATGGGTTCACCTGTCGGTTACCCTGCGCGTGGTGTCCGTACGAACCTGACAGCACTTGTAGAGACTCGTACCGGTCCGGAGATCAAATGTATCTCTAACTGTGTCGCACCATGTAACCGTGGTGTCGAGGCCAAAGAGGTCGGTTTCTGTATCGCTGACCGTTTAAGCGATGCTTATGAGGGTAACAAAGAGTTTGGTCTCTTCTTCTCGGGTACCAATGGTTACCGCCTGAACGAGCTGATCTCAGTACATGAACTGATGGTAAAACTGACTGAAGGCGAATAACGCCTGATGGTGCGTTTTCTTACTTCACTTCTTCTGCTCTCCACACTGCTTTTTGCTGCTTCTGCGACGCAGGAGTTGGCAAATGCCAAAAAGAACCTCTACTCCTCCTCTAAAGATCGCCAGTTCAAAGCCTATGACACCTATAAACGCTACTACATCAAAGCCTTGATCAACGGTGATGTCAAGCAGCAGGAACGCTGTCTCAATGGTATCTGTATCGCGGGCAAGAAGTTACGTATCGATGTCGATGACTATGAGAAGAAACTTGCAAAACTGGAGTCTTCCAAGAGGCGTTCCAAAAAGAGTGCAGTAAAGAAAAAGAGCAGTCCGACCAAGACAGAGAAGATCAAGACAGCAAAGAAGAAGAGCAAGAAGGTAAAGATCCGTTCCCGTCATGCTCTTGAGGGTTTTCACTGGGACGGGGGGAACCTGGTCCTGGACTTTGACTTTGAGTTACGAAAAAAAGATATAAACTATTTTAAACTGCGCCCGGAAGGACGCAAAGGGTACCGTTATATCTTTGATATCAATGCCATACTCTTTAAAAGACCGACCATCAGACATAAAGAGATCAAACGTATCACATTGTCGCAATACAAGCCGGACAAGATCCGCCTCGTGATCGAAAGCAGCAGACCCCTCTCTCCGCGTTTTCAGCGAGACGGAAAGCAGCTGAGTATCCGTTTGGGTGTCTCAAAGGTCTATGCACCCAAAGCACAAAAGGTCTATCGTAATGCCAACTATGACCGCTTGATCGTGATAGACCCGGGACATGGCGGTCGTGATGGCGGTGCGGTCGGTTATGGACGTCACTTGGAAAAAGATATCGTCCTGCAGGTCTCCAAGCGACTGGCAAAACTGCTCAAAGAAGAGGGTTATAAGGTCAAGATGACCCGCAGTAAGGACAAGACCCTCTCGTTGAAATATCGTACCAAGTATACACGTCAGAACAAGCCGGACCTCTTTATCTCAGTACATGCTAACTCGGTACCCAAGAAGAACGCCCATAAGGCAAAAGGTATAGAGATCTATTATCTTGACCCTAAGAAAGGTTCGCAACGCTCCAGCCGTTTGGAACGTAAAGAGAACGCTGCGGACTATAATGCGATGAGCAGCAGTATCACAAAGCTCTTTAGTGCGACACAGAGTCGTGCCAAGGTGATAGAGTCGAACTTCTTGGCGATAGACATGGGTCAAAACATCGTGAGTCGCTTAAGAGAGCGACGATTCAAGGTCAAAGATGCCAAAGTGGCAGGGGGTAACTTCTGGGTCTTGGTCGGTGCGACCTCTGCGGCCGTCCTGGTCGAGGTCGGGTTTGTCTCAAACCCGAAAGAGGTGAAGCTGTTGATCGACAAGCGTTATCAACAGGCTTTTGCAGAGGGGATGGTCGACGGGATCGATCAGTACTTCAGGAACAAAGCACGACGATAATGGGTGCTATTCAAAAAGGACACGAAGCCCTTCGATGTTCTTGAGCTCATAACCGCTGCTCCCTTTCTCAAGAAGACCCAGTATAGAGAACTTCTTGAGTGTACGAGAGAGGGTCTCCGGTGTCATGTGGAGGTCTTCTGCGATCTGATAGTTCTTGAGCTCGTCAAGGATCGCTTCGTTCTCATACAGGTACTTTGCCAGACGTGCTGTAGTGTCCAGTACGATGTTCAGGTCGATCACCTCTTCAAGGTTCTTGACCTTCTTGGAGAGTGACTTGATGATGGAAGATGAGACTCCGGGTTTGTCCATGAACTGGTCTTTGAACTTTTGAAAGTCGATGATGACGACAGTACCGTCTGTCTCGAAAGAGGCTGAAGCAGGAAAGGGTATCTCTTCGAATGTCGCCATCTCTGCGACAAGGGTCGGTGCACGAAAACGGCGCATGATCACTTCGTTGTTCTTGAGATCGGTCTTATATATCTTGACGACACCTTCTACCAACAAGATCAATGCATCTGCATCTTCCTTCTCATAAAACAGAATACTTCCCTTGGTGTAAGAGACCCGTTTGGAGATACGTTCAAGCTCTATGAGGTCATCATCATCCAGGTTGTCAAAAAAATAGCACTGTTGTAGATCGATCATCCAACTCTCTTTGTTGTCTGCAAACACATACTAATGCGGCTTGCAGAGATAAAATTTGGATTATTATAGCATTATGAGCTCAAATTTCTCCCAGTATTGACTTAGGTCAATGCACTATTTTCTCTTTATTTGTAAACTTTGGAAATGAAAGGATACTCATGAACAATTTACCACAAGATGCAACAAAAATAACAGTTGATGGCAGTACAGTCGACTTCTATACCTATAAAAAAGAGAACAGTACATATTACCAATTCGACACTTCGATGACAGGACCTCCTGAGCCGATGGTCAACGCGATGGCAGGACTCAACCTGATCGACGGACCGGATAAGAAGTTGGTGATGATCAACCATAAATCACCCGGCGGACTACTGGCAAAGATCGGTGAGAACTATGATATCGATGAAGAAGCGATCGATGGTGGCAAAGTACGTCTTACTTTTACCTATAGAGAAGGTGCTACAGAAGGTGCTGATCTTAGTGACAACAGCTGTCACTAGCTCTGACTAGCTAACATCTACTATGAATGGTATCTCTCGCGATTTCGCGCCCCCTTTTAAACTTATCGCACCTTACTTCTTAGTAGGGTCTATCTTCTATTTTGTCAGTGCCATCTCACTTTTCTTTTTCAGTGCAGACAGCTCTTACAGCGAGATGGGACTGATCGCCTGGGTCCATCTCTATCTTCTCGGCTTTGTGATGATGATCATCTTCGGTGCGATGGCACAGTTGGTGCCTGTCGTCATCGAGGTGGGACATGCTGCGGTCGATTTCTTCTATATCATCTATCCGCTTTTGACAGTGGGGACGGTCATGATGGTGGCAGGTTTCAGTCTGGTGCCTGTGCTGCTGCCGTTTGGCGGGCTGATGGTCCTGGTCAGTATGGCGATCTTTGCGACCGACCTGTTCTGGACCTTGAAACGGGGTGAACACAAGTCGATCGTCGTCTCTGTCATGGGCAGCAGCAATATCTTTCTGCTCTTGGGGATCATGAGTGGTTTCGTGATGGCACTGGCCTTCGGCGGTCTGCTGGACATCGACCCGCATCACTGGTTGAAGGCACATGTCTTCGCGGTGTTTGGTGGTTATGTCATCTTGACGATCATGGGACTCTCTATGGTGCTGCTGCCGATGTTCGGACTCTCACACGGTTTTGACGAACGACCGATGCAGTGGAGCTACCGTCTCATGCTGCTGGGTGTACCGGCGGTGATGCTTGGTTCACTTGTCGGAGTCACATTTTTGGAGTGGCTCGGTATCGCTCTGGTGCTGGTAGCACTGAACAGCTACTTCTATCAGGTCTATCTGATCTTTAAGACACGTGCCCGTAAAGAGAACGATGTCTGGGTCAAGTCACTCTTTTATGCCTATGGGACGCTCCTGCTTTCGGTACTTTTCAGTGTCGTCTACTTCTTTGGTGGCAGTGAAGCGTGGTTGATGAGTTCGGGGTGGTTGTTGATCGCCGGTTTTGCCGGTTTTCTGATCACTTCGCATCTTTACAAGATCATCCCTTTTCTGGTCTGGTTCGAGCGCTATGCGCCGTTGGTCGGAAAACAGAAAGTACCGATGCTGCATGAGATGGTCCCTAAAAAACAGGCCGACGCGCAGATGGTCTTTACTGCAAGCGGGGTCTCTCTGATCGCTGTAGCACTTCTTGTCGGCAGTGATGCTCTCTTCTATGCAGGGAGCTCGGCTGTGGTCGTGGGTGCCTCTTACCTGCTTTACAGTGTCTATACGATGATGCAGTACGGTAAAGAGGTACTTTAGCTTCACACCGTACTCTTATGAGATCTGAGAGAGAAGACGACAGTGCCTTTTGGCTCCGTGTACAGCCTTACATCGATAGATATCCTCTTAAACATACAAATACCCATTACCGAAGTACTCCCTCTTAGTCAACGCTCTTTATATCTGTACGGTGTGTCAGGTCATGATGCTAGCCGGTAAAGATGAAGTATGCTTTATCAGGAATCACTATCGCAGACAATATAAGGTCAAAACAGCCTGTTTCACGTACTTTCTTAATGCGAATCAAGAGGCTGTTTTTCTCTCTGTGCTAGAATTTTCAAAAATACAAGTAACAGTTAGGAAGGATGATCTATGAGTGTAGTCACCGAAGAAGAGGTCTATAAAGCGATCTCTACCGTTATTGACCCTGAGGTCGGGTTTAATCTTGTCGAGATGGGACTGATCTATGATGTCATGGTCCTGAAGAACGGACATGTCTCGGTCAAGATGACCCTGTCGACACGTGGGTGTCCACTGCACCAGATGATGATACAGTGGGTCCAGGAGGCGGTTGTCCGTGAGACAGCGAGTGATTTCTGTGCGGTCGAGATCGTATGGGATCCGCCTTGGAACATCACGATGGCAGATGAGAGCGTTCAAGAAGCGCTCTCGAAGACAGGTATAGGCGGTTCTTAGAGCTTATACTGCTGCATGAACTGTTCCATCTCATGGGCAGGCAGCGGTTTGGAGTAGTAGTAACCCTGGATATGTCGACAGCCGTTGGCCAGCAGGAAGTCCAGCTGCTCTTTGGTCTCGACACCCTCTGCGATGACCTTGAGGTCAAGGTTCTCTGAGAGGCTGATGACCGTCTTGGAGATCGCGACATCATGGTAGTCATGAGGGAGGTTGTCTATAAACGATTTGTCGATCTTTAGTTTGTTGATAGGCAGATGTTTCAGATAAGAGAGTGATGAGTAGCCGGTCCCAAAATCATCGATAGCGATCTCTATACCAAGGTCACGAAACTTTTGCAAGACAGTCGTGACAGCAGTAGGTTTCTGCATCAACTGCCCTTCTGTCACTTCGAACTCAAGCCACTCCGGCAGGCAGTCATGCTTTTTCAACAAGGCATGTATGGTGTTGAAACTGTGGCTCTCTTCAAGTTGACGGACCGCGAGATTGATCGCCAGGATTCCAGGGCTCTTTCCCTCTTTATA
>Ga0256827_10001295_pt1 | contig 15967 bp, 13 predicted proteins | sample CV84metaG_FD_185977 | JGI IMG/M metagenome (GOLD analysis project Ga0256827, IMG submission 185977) | Hydrothermal vent microbial communities from East Pacific Rise, Pacific Ocean - CV84 | ecosystem: Environmental > Aquatic > Marine > Hydrothermal vents | place: Pacific Ocean: East Pacific Rise... | reverse complement strand
CTTAGACTGCGTTTCAAAGTCCGTTCGGATAGCGTAAACATATTATAAATTATAATATGCCAACAAGCACATAAATGCAACCTGTTTCCCTACTTATCACTTCGTAATAACGTCGCGATTATAACAGAGATAAGATGAAATGATTATTAAGAGAAAGTGAAATTAAAAATAAAAGATAGAAAAAAAAATTAATGGGTTGAAAAGAGACATTTTAGAAAAATATGTAGGGGCAGACCGATGTGTCTGCCCTTATCTTACAATAGATAAGCAGGTGTACAAAGCTCCACTTTTTTACCCTTTTGTTCAAGAACAATAATATCAATCGCATCGCCAACATTATACATACCATCAAGTGTTCTAATTCTATCTTTAGATACTTTAGAGATATGAAGTAGTGCATCAAAACCATCTGGCATCTCTATAAACATACCAAAATCAACGATTTTTTTAATTTTACCACTGTACTGTTTATTAACCTCATAAGTCATCTGTTTCTTAACAGGTGTAGAGACAATAGTATCAATAAACGCTTTCGCACCATCGACATCCTCTTTGGATGCTCCTGTAATTTTAACAGAGTTTGTATCTCTATCAATATCAATAGAAACACCATATTTCTCGATAATTTCACGAATAGTTCCACCACCTTTACCGATAATTGCAGGAACATGACTTCCATCAATATCAAAAGTAACAGAACTTGGTAAAGCACTACTTGGAATTAAATTTTCTAACGCCTCTTCCATTATGTTTAAAATATGAAGCCGACCCTCTTTGGCTTGATAGAGTGCTTTTTTAAGAACATCTGCATCAATACCACCTAGTTTAATATCCATCTGAAGTGCTGTGACACCATCTGCTGTACCTGTGATTTTAAAATCCATATCGCCATCATGGTCTTCTAATCCCATAATATCAGTAAGCACACAAGATTTTTCTCCATCAGTTACAAGCCCCATTGCTACACCTGCAACCAGTTTATCGGTACTCACTTCCGCTGCTTTTAGAGCCAATGAACCACCACAAACGGTTGCCATAGAAGAGGAACCATTTGACTCTAAAATTTCAGAAACCAAACGAACTGTGCCATCTCTTTTTAAATCTAAAGTTGGTTCTAACGCTCGTTTTGCAAGGTTACCATGCCCCAACTCTCTACGTCCTGGAGCTCTGGCAGGTTTTGCCTCGCCTACTGAGAAGCCTGGGAAGTTATAGTGAACCATAAAGGTCTCATATTGACTATTTTTAGAACCAATCAAATCATAAGATTGGGCAGCTTTAGCATCGCCAAGTGTTGCCGTCACAAGAGCTTGTGTCTGACCACGTGTAAAGAGACATGAACCATGTACTGATGGTAAAATATTGGTATCAATATCAATAGGACGCACTTCGGTTAAAGCTCTTCCATCAGCTCGAATATTATCATTTAAGATTAATGAACGTACAACCGAACGCTTATAAGCATCTAACATTTTACTAATCAGCTCTTTATCTGCCTCTTCTCCTGAGGCTTCAATATCTGCCATAATCGTAGCACGAACATCTTTTAAAGCCTGACTACGCTCTGATTTTGCCATAGATTGAACCGCTTTAGAGACAGCATCTGCATAATTTTTTTCAATAAAGTGATAAAGCTCTTCATCTTCAGCCTCTTCAGAAAGAACAACCTCAATAAGCTCTTTTTTAGCAATTTCAAATTCACTTTCATACGCAGAAGAGGCTTGAGTAATAGCTCCCTGTGCAATATCAATAATCTCTAAAAGTTCCTCTTCATCAAGCTCATTTGTTGTTTGAACATGCTCTTTTTCCGAGGCATTAACACACATCTCTATCATTAAAACATCAGAACCTGAACCCACAACTAACAAATCAAGTGTTGATTCATCTTGTTCTATCAATGTTGGATTAATAAGTACTTCATCATCAATTTTTCCTAGACGTACAGCTGAAACAACTTGATTAACAGGTATATCAGAAGTGTATAGTGCAGCCGATGCGGCGTGCATTGCTGCTACTTGCATATCAACAGAAGCATCTGCACTTAAAACCGTTACTGTAATCACAACAGGATAGTGAAATCCTTTTGGAAATAGTGGTCGTAAACTTCTGTCAATAATACGTGAAGTTAATGTCTCAAAATCTCCTGGTTTAGTCTCTCGCTTAATAAAGCCCCCTGGAATTTTTGCAGCAGCATAAGATTTCTCTAGGTACTGTACAGTTAAGGGTAAAAAATCTTCATCAACAGGTTTTGGATCAATAGCAATAGCTGCTAAAAGTACCGCATCCCCACAATGGTACATAACGGCTCCACTTGCTTGTTTTGCTACCTTGTTGAACTGATAGCGTTCCTCTAAGTTATTACAACTAATAACAATATTTTCTTCTTTCATTATGTCTACTTTCCTTTATTTTCAGTATTTTGTTCTATTATATTTTCTATCTTTTCAAAAGCAAAAGGCTCTAGGTTCTCATAGTAATACTCTTTGGATATATAATCATCTATTTTATATGGACAAAAAATATTATCGCAAATAGGTACTAAGTTTTCATACACTACATTATCTAAAATAGGCACAGCAATAAAAATATTTTTAGCTCCCAATGAAATTGCTGTTTTTACTGATGCCATCATAGTTAATCCTGTCTCAATACACTCATCAACCAATATTACATATTTATCATCTAGTCTCATCAAAGAGTCTCCATGACGATACCTATTTTTATAGTCTAAAATATTCTCTTTATACTTTTTATTTGCTTCTCCGTAGATATAATCTATAGAGACATTAAATGAGTTTATCAACGCTTTATGCATAACAATCTCTTCGGTTTCGCCTACCATAGCAATAATTAAATCTTTATTTACATTCGAAGAGATTGGTGCCGTTAACAGAATATCCATTTGACAATTTAATTTTTTTCGTAACGCCTCTGCAAAATAGACACCACCTTCGCTCGTTCCCAGAACAATGGTTTCATCAATAGAGAAGATACTCAAGGGTATCTCTCCTAATAGCTTTTGAAATGCCTCTTCTCTATCTTTAAAGATAGCTCTACTTCTCTCTTTTATCATCACTTAATATACTCTACTTAGAACTAGCAGCAGCGGCTCCTAAAAGATTTTTCAAATCATTGTCAACAAAGCTTACACCTAAACCAACAGAGACAGAATTAGCACTTTTATTTAACAAGTTATTGCCACTTACATAAGCATTAATATGTTTAAAGAACTGATACCTTACCGTTGTGGTTAGGTTAACAGTATTACCTCTTACATCACTAACTCCATTAAAGTCATAGAGGTTAGCTGAGACCTTGAGGGTGTCGTTAAGTGCAAAATAATCTACACCAAACCCACCCTGACTCTCAATAATACCTACACGAAATAGTAAATCATCATAACGCTTACCATATTGTGCAGAGAGTAAAAATGCTCCACTCTCATGCTTTTTATTTCCAGCATAACCTCGTGCAAAATTATCATCTTTTTCAAAGCTAGGTCCAGAGGTTACCCCCAACATATAGTATCGTGTTGGGTCAGGCTTAAGTGTTAAATTTAAATGTGATTTAGAGTAGCCTCCATCATCATATACTTCATCCGAACGCATCTCAACATGAAGTTCACTCTTAATTAAACCATCCAGATACTTATCAACTTTTTTCATAGTCTCTTGAGAATCAGAGAAGAAGCCATCTACCGAAGTTAGAGCGTTAGCTAAGTTATCTTTATTCTCAACAACCACATCGTTTAAATTATCTTCTAAAACTACAAATTTATCTAGGGCTGTTGGTAGTTTTTTATCTAGAGTTTTACTTACACGATTAAGATATTTTGTAATACTATCAATTCTAGCCATAATTGCTGGTAAATCTCGATTAATATTTTCTGCTACTCTAGAGTACTCTGCCATCATTGCTGGTAAATCTTTGTTAAGTGTTTTCCCTACTCTAGAAAATTCTTTTGCTGTTGTAGAGAAATCTTTAGATGTAACTGTAATTTCATCACTCATTTTCGCAAACTTTGTAATAGTCTCATTGGCATTGGCTAACGATTTATTCGCATTATTTAAAATTTCATGAATAGTCTGATTATCCTCTTTGGAGATTGAGGCTAAAAGTTTAGAGAACTCATTTAAGTTAGCTAATGTTGATTGAATATCACTCTTTCCACCTTGATTAAAAATATCACGTATATCTTTAGTTAAAAGTTCTATCTCTCTAAAAGCTCTATCGGCTGCGGTGGAGGCATCTACAATAGAAGAGACCTTCTCCTCTTTTTGAAGGAGTGCATTAATAGCGAGGTTTTCAGTTGATACACCTGGTTTAATATCTAAAAATTTACCACCTAAGAGAGAGTCTTGTGAAATTATAATGGTTGAATCTGTAGGAATTTTAACTCCTTCATCAATCATAAGATGTGTAATAACATTGTTGTCTAAAAGTTGTACTGTTTTGACATAACCAATATCAACACCTTTTAGTTTTACTTTAGCTTTATCTTTTAAGCCTGAGCCATCATTTATCTTGGCAACAATAGGGTAGGATTTTTTAAATAGATTATCAAAACTGCTTAGTTGCGAAAGCAGACCAAAAAGGAAAAACAGTGATAATGTAATAAAAAGACCAACTTTTGCTTCTGTTTTCATATATTTTATCTACCTTGTGAAGAGAATTCTTGATTTTGTGCAATAGCACCAAAAGGATTTAAGTTCAACTCAAAATAGAGCATATTATTTTTGAAGGAACTATCTACATTGGGTATACGTTCTTGCCCTATAGAGATTTTTGCCCCCCAACATTTCTGTCGATGTGTCCAAGCTAAATTCCATTGATGATTAAACTGCTGTTCTAAGTCATAGTCATATTTCAAAGACCATTGATTGTGATCATCATAGCTATGAACAAGAGAAGTACTTACAAAACTTGTGGTTTCACTATCTAATATAAAATCATTATTATAAAAATGTGTTAACATTATATCATAGTTGTTTTTATTATAACTAAGTGAAGTAGTAAGAGAGTGAATTTTATCTCTATCTAAAGAGTAAAAGAGATTTGAGTATATATCAAAGGAGTCTTGTTCATAAGAGAACTCATTATTAATGTCCCCTTTATTGAGTTCTTCATTGGGATACTCTATCCATCCTAACCTATGAAACAGATTCATATCTAATTTTTTATCATAATAATATTGGCTCAATCCCATAGAGAGTTTCTCTTTTTGTGTCTGTGTTACAAATAGCTCCTGTTGATTATCTTCGAGATTATTATAGGACTCTGGTGCCTCATTTTTCAAACTAGGTCGGGTATAGATAATAGAGGGATGAAGGGTATGTATATCATCTCCATACCCTTTAATTAAATCACTTGAAAACTCCATAGTATGATAGTTTCGATAGTAACGATAGCTTTCACTTTTATACCCCAAATTAGAGAAAGAGACATTCGTTAAATAGAGATTTTCAGAAAGAGTAAAATCCAGATAGTTATTAAAAAACGAGTCATAATAGGTAATGGGTAAATCAAATTCACTCTGATAAGCCCTACTCCCTTTAGCACGAGTATAGTTATGTACTTTCGCATCAAAAGTATAAAAAAGATTATCAATAAAAGGATGGTGCAGATAGTTATGATAATGCAGGGTAGGAATCTCTTGGAGTGTTCCTGTATTAGATTTTTTACTGGTATCAATATAAAATTTAGAGTAGAGTCCAAAATAATTATCAGTATCATAGACAAAAGCATTCAATCTAGACTCAACCAAATTAGAGTTAAGCAGTGAAGAGGCACTCTCTTTTTGAAGGTTAAGATACTCTAAGTCATTAAGATAGACACCATTAAGATAAAAACCACTCTTATAGTTATTCCAATTCTCTCCTTCAGGAAGAATATCTGTTGAACTATAGAGTAGTTCCATCCCATAATGTTCTTTGTTAAAACCATTTTCATCAGAATAACTATTAAAGTTTTTAAAATATCCTGTTCTAAAAGTCCCTGATGAGTGATTAGAATCAACATATCGCGTAGTTACATGCCCTCCATAACCTCTATTGGTACGAAATTGAGGATTAAGCTCAATGTCAAAATTATTAGTAGGTGCATAAAAATAGGGTTGTTCATAAACAACACCCTCACGCTGTGAGACTTTAAAACGAGGAAAAAGCAGCCCCGAAGTTCGTTTATCCACAGTAGGAAATGCCATATAAGGAAAATAAAAAATAGTACTATCAAAAAATCGAACACGTGCATCTTTTAAAGTAATAAACTCTTTATCTTTTCTAAAGTGTGCCTCGGCAAACTCTATTGTCCAATCAGGGTTGGCTTTATTACAAGAAGAGAGTTTACTATTGAAAATTTTATAATTTTCATTCTCTTTTGTCGCTTTTTGTGCCTCTATCCATAAATCTTGTTCTGTGGTCAAAAGTAGTTTTTTGAACTCAACAGTTTTACTTTGGGTATTAATAACCAACTCTTTAGATGAGGCTCTATTCTCTTTTTTCCCCAACATCTCTACTCTACCTTTTAGAGTCAGTGTAGAGGTATTTTTATCATATACAGCACGATCGGCTCGTAACAAATCGCCATTATATAAAATAAGAACATCTCCTTGTGCCTCTAAATGGTCAAGGGTAGCCGTAACCTCTTCTGCAAAGACCTCCATGTTCTCTTTAGCAAAAGCAGATACATAAAAAAGGAGAAAAAATATAAAATAACGCATCTACATCCTAAAGATTCTATTTACTCTAAACTATTCAGCCAAAGCTTGATAAGCAATATCGGTTCGGCACTGTTTTCCTGCAAAATGAACTTGCCCCACTAACATATAGGCACGCTGTTGTGCCTCGGCAATAGAGTCCCCTAAGCCTACACAGACCAAAACTCTACCACCTGTAGCATAGAGTTTACCATCCTCTTCACGACTAACACCTGCATAGGAGATATGTGCATGTTCAGCAAAAATTTCATCATGCACAATATCATCTACAATAATCTCGGCAGGAGCAGAGCTTTTATACGGGTAATCTTTACTTGCCATAACGACACCTACTGCAAATTTATCATGAAATTCTACTTTTAAATTTTTTAAATCATTTGTAGAAGCTTTATAGAAGAGTTCAGAAGCAGGAGTCTTTAAAAGAGGCATCAACTCTTCACACTCTGGATCGCCAAAACGAACATTATATTCTAGAATAATTGGCTCGCCTTTAACCACCATAACTCCAATAAAAAGTACACCTTTAAAAGGCATCCCTTCAGCTTTCATACCCTCTAGTGTGGGAATAATAACTCGTTCATCAAGTTTTCTATAGATTTCATCATTCACTAAAGGTGTTGGAGCATAAGCACCCATTCCACCTGTATTTGGACCCTCGTCATTATTGAGTAATCTTTTATGGTCTTGTGCTGCGGGAAGAACCACATAATCCTCTCCATCACAGATAGCAAAAACAGAGAGTTCATAACCATCTAAAAACTCTTCAACGACTATTTTAGTTCCCGCCTCTCCAAAAGAGTTCCCTGAGAGCATATCCCCTACAGCTTTTTTGGCTTCATCGTGAGATTGAGCAATAATAACCCCTTTTCCACCACAAAGACCATCAGCTTTTACAACAATAGGTGCATCCAGTGTCATAATAAATTTGTAAGCAACTTCGATAGAGTCAGTTTCGATATATTTGGCAGTAGGTACATTATGTCGTGCCAAGAAGTTTTTCATAAATATTTTTGAACCCTCTAGCTGTGAGGCTTTGGCACTAGGTCCAAAAATTTTTAATCCTCGTGCTTCAAAAGTGTCAACAATACCAGCAACCAGTGGAGCCTCTGGTCCAACAATGGTCAAGTCAACTCCATTTGCCTCACAAAAATCTGCCAAATCATTAAAATCACTTATTGTCAAATTCTCGCCAAGCTCATCAGTGGCACCATTGCCTGGAGCAAAATATAGCTTATCAACATTTTCATCTTTTTTTAGAGCCATTCCAATAGAGTACTCTCGTCCACCTGCACCAATTACTAATATATTCACGTATTAATCTCCATCTTTTATAATAAAAGAATTATACACTATTGATTATATGGATTAGATTTAGAAAGAATCGCTACCTATCTGTTACAAATAACAGAGAGTCAACGATTCCTATTTTTTAGTAATATTTTTATTTTTAAAGAAATTTTTGAAGTTTTAACCCGAACAGCCGTTCTGCATAAAGCCGGCCCTAAAAAGCCAACGGTGTAGGAGAGAGTGACCTTCTGGGGACAACTTCTTGCCAGCATGGCTAAGCTCAAACGAAACCATCCACTCCCCAGCCAACTACATGTCCCACTAAAGATAATGTTGGACCACAAATAACAGTAGTCGAACCATCCAGGTTAAGAGGATTATAACAAATAAAAATTGAAAAGTCACTATTTATTTGATATTTTCTACTATTTCTAACGCTTTTGCAACACAAGAGTCAATTAAGGGTCTCTCTGCCACATAAAAACGACATTTTTTAGGAAGATGAGCTTGCGTTGCATGCCCTATAAGTACGGCAGTATAGTCATCTTGCCATTTAAAATTCTTAAAAAAACAATTAATTGTTGAAGGAGAGGTAAATATAATAACAGCCCCATTTTTAGGCTTTTTTACGCTATTATAGGTCATACAAGAGGTCTCATAGAGAATCTGCTCTTCAATTTTTACCCCTGCCTTCTCTAAATAAGACTTAGAATCAAAAGAGACAACTTTAGGTCGCAAATAGAGTAGTTTTTTGTGAGAGAAGTAACATTTAATATCTTCTGCAAGAGACTCCCCATAAAAGTTTTTAGGACAATAGATAACCTCTCCACCTAACGCTTCTATCTTCTTTTTTGTAGCCTGACCAATAGCTATAGAGGGATAGCTTTTCCACGATTCATCAATAGCATTAGCAGAGACAACCGCTTGCTTAGAGGTAAACAGAAGTGTATCACTATTAGAAAAATCTATTTGGTTAGCAACCAGAGAAAAAGAGATCATAGGTAAGGAGACCGTCCCCTCTTTTTTAAGAGGAGAGAGTAGATAAATTAATGAACTGGACAATAACGTTTACCTGATGCCATCTGTTCATTGATAGCTGAGTCATCAAAAGGGTCATAGTGAGGTGTGATAATCCATGGTTTATTAGGTTCCAAATCCATAATTTCATCCTCTATCTCATCTGAAATTCGATGTGCCTCTATAAGATAGATATTCGGTCGTAAAACCAAATGAAACTCTACAAAATTAGAGCTACCATCGGTTCGTGTTTTTAACCAATGGAAACCATTAACTTCTGGATGCTTATCAATAATATTAGAAATCTCTTCGAGTATCTCTTTATCTAAAGCTCTATCAAGAAGAATTAAAACCCCCTCCTCTATTATTTCATAAGCTGAATAGATAATATAAACCCCTATTCCAAAACCAAAGATAGCATCAACTATCTCCCATCCTGTATAATATACAACGCCTAAAGCCAAAAGAATAACCCCATTTGACCATAAATCTGTTTTATAGTGTAAGGCATCTGATTTAATAACCAAATTGTCTGTTTTTTTGGCTACCCCTAAAAGATATTGAACCAATCCAAATGTAACTACTATAGAAAGAAGCATAACCCAAATAGCAGGAGTTAATAGTGTTGTTTCGCTACCATGAATCGCTTTTTGAATCGCCTCATAGATAATATAAAGTCCCGAGATAGTAATTACTGTTCCTTCTATAACAGCAGCAATTGCCTGAACTTTTCCTTTTCCATAATGGAAATTGTCATCTGCCTTCTCTTCAGACTTTTTAATGGCAAAAAAGTTAAAAACTGAAATTAATGTATCAAGCAATGAATCAATAGCTGATGCTAAAACAGCCACAGACCCTGATGCCACACCTATGGTAAACTTTACAATGGTCAAGATAGTAGCCACCGAACTGGCTACAATGGTTGCTCTTTTCTCTGGAGACATAACTTTCCTTTTACTATTTTTGGAAGTGTACCATCTTAAACTTATCTCCCATAATAGTTGGGGCAATAAGTGTCTTAATCTTATCAGCTTCGCGTAGATAGTTCTCTTGCGTTGTCTGTTTTGCAAACATCTCTAAAATATCAATTAACCCAAAACGGATTAAAGCTCTTGCTTGAGTTTCATATTTATCGAGTCTAAATCCTGCCTCTTCAAAAGCATCAATAACATGCCCAAAGTTCACATCATAAGTAATATCAGCACTTTGATAAGCTTCTGACATATCTAACTCTTCATCAAACAGAGGAAAGGTCTTATGTTTTTGGTAGACACGAACTGAAAAGTCGTTACGAACAAACTTCTCTCCATAATCAAATGTCACAAAATCACACTTTTGTATCCCTTTTGCCATATTATGAGCAAACGCTTCATAACCAACAGCCACTTCGCCTTTAACTTGTCTATGTTTAGAGGCAAATGCAAGTAGCTCTTTATTCGCTTCTCTCCACTCTACTTTATGATTCTGAACAAAAGCCTCTTCGCCATCTTTAATCAGTTCACAAGGAAAAGCATCAAAAATCTCATTTGCCACGACAAAAGCATAATCTACGGCTACCTCATCAATATCATTAAAGTGAGTAATAGTAATATCAGAGCCAAAACGCTCTTCTATATATTTAAGTTGCTCCTGTTGAACATGAGGTTGACGCTCTACAATTCCAAATTTAAGAGATTGAACCAAAGTGGGGTCAAGGGTATAGAGCCACTGAATCATATCACAAAGCAAATAACCTTTATGGGCTCCTATCTCAATTAGCCAACCCTCTTTTTTGAATGACTCCTCTTTTATAAGTTTATAAAAATGGTTAGCAATAGATGCTCCAAAAAAAGAGCTGGTACTTACTGCTGTGTAGAAATCTCCACCTTTTCCAATGGCTTTAAATGTTTTATAGTAGCCCTCTTCTCCATAAAGCCATTCGTTCATATAGTTGCTAAAATTCAATTTTTTCCTTTTTTAATTTTCTATTTTACTAAAACTCCATATTTCTCAAGAAGCTCCATAATCTGATCAGGCAACAGATACCCTTCATGTCTACCTACTTCGGTACCATTTTCATCCCAAAATACTGAGGTAGGCAACACTTCAATATTAGTATTAATGGCACCTAGAACATCTTTATCAGTATTAACATAATAAATAGGTGTTTTAGGATATTTTTCTTTAATCTCTTTAAAATAAGGAGCCATGTGTTCACACCAGACACACTCTGTTTTACCAAACTCTATCATAAGAGGTTTACCTTTAGGAATATCAACCACATTAACTTTGGGAACAGTACCAAAATCGTATCCAATAGAAGCAATAGTTAGAAGTAAGATTAACAACATTTTCTTCAACATAATAAATCCTTTTATTATAAAATTTTATAACTATTATAACATATTACAAAGCATCAGCAACATTAACATAGAGACCCAACAGCTCTAACTGAGCATCTATCTTATAAATCTCTTGGTCTAGCTCCCGAATCTTAACACGATTAGAAACCATCTCTGTATCAAAAGAGGTTCTATCTCCTATCAATTCCAACTCTTGAGCGGTAGTTAACATACTCGCATAGTGACCTGCATCATCTTTTGATAGAGCAATTTTTTTATCAATAATCTCTAAACGCTTCTGTACCAATTTAAAGTTATTAACCAACTGCTTTCTATTCTCATCTAAGGTTACTTTGGCATTAAGATAAGCTATCTTTGAATTCTGAACATCATCAAAACTATTAATATTAAGAGGAAGCGTAACTTTGAATCCATAATTAAAATATTGTGTTTTTATCTGACTATTAGGTGAAGCAAAAAGAGGATTTAAATCTTCATTGGTATAGCGTCCTGTAACCGAAATTTCAGGAAGATACTTACTTAAGGTCATATAACTGTTATGTTGCTTCTCTTCTACGCGTAAGTTATCTCTTTGAAGAGTTAATTGATTTTCCATATATCGTGCCTTATCAATCATACCAAAATTAGGAAGCTTGACACGATGAGGATTTAAACTACTTAAAAGAGAAAAGTCATTCTCTAACTTTACAATCTGTAACTCTAATTCTAACTTAGAGGTCTCATCTTGATTTCTTTTTAAGAGGGCTTGGTCATATAAAGTACGGTTAGAGAGACCTTCATCATAACTCTCTTTTTGAATCTGAATATCAACATTATCATTATTAATAGTCAAAGCAAGTTTCTCTAACTGATATTTTGACTTTTTCAAATTATATAAGATAGTTAATGCCTGAAGAATAAGTTGGCGTTTCTGTAGCTCTATATCTAAACCATTCGCCTCGCCTAAAGCTTTGGCATATTTAATCGCCGACCATATACCTCCCGATTTAAAAATAGGCTGATCAACAGAGACAACAAACTGACCTGTATTAATAGTAGAGCCAAACTGCGTTGAGTAGTTTTTAGAGTAACTTAACATTATAGGAGAAATCCATGAGTTCTCTAGTTGATGTGTCTGGACACTATTCTGCTCTTTTTGATACTCCAACAGTTGACGCTTATCGGTTGAAAGAATATCACTTAGTTCACTCTCTGCCCTAAGAGCAGAGAGAAAAAAGAGACTAGATAGAAGATATAGCTTCTTCAAAACGCTTAAATCCTTCGTCTATCTCCTCTATTGTGATAGTCAATGCAGGTAAAAAACGTACGGTATTTCGTCCAGCAGGAAGTACTATCAACTTCTTCTCCATAGAGTTAGCAAGAACGGCTTTCATCGTATCATTATCTTTAGCACGTAATCCTCGCATCAATCCTAATCCTACCTCTTGGGTAAACAGATTAGGATACTTGGTTGCCATCTCTTTAACTTTAACTGTAAAATATGCCAATGTCTCTGTAAGCTTACCACTCTCATCCATCTCACTTAATACCTCAAGAACCGCCAAACCTGCTCTTGTGCTAAGATAGTTTCCTCCAAAAGTAGAACCATGATCTCCTGCAACTAAAACATCTTTATGTTTTGTCATTACCGCACCAATAGGAACACCACCCCCAAGACCTTTTGCCATAGTAATAATATCAGGCTCTATCTCATACATATTAGATGCCAACATTTTACCTGTTCGATAAATCCCTGTTTGAACCTCATCGACAATAAGCAGAACACCTTGCTCTTTTAAAAAGTTTGCCAATTTTTGAATCTCAGCCTTTTCAAAAGGTTGAACGCCACCCTCTCCTTGAACAAGCTCTATCATCACAGCTACTGTCTCATCATCGATACTATTATAGAGAGCATCCAAACCATCAACATAAGAGAAACCATCAGGATAAGGAGAGAAATTAGGGGTGTGAAAACTATCTTGCCCTGTCGCTTTTACAGTTGTAATTGTTCTTCCATGAAATGAGTGTTCTAACGTAATGACTTTATATCTTTTTTTATCAAATTTTGTCTCGCCATACTTACGAGCAATCTTAATTGCCCCCTCATTTGCCTCTGCTCCAGAATTTGCAAAAAATATGGCTCCATCATAATTAGCTAACGTACAAATTTGCTCTGCTAGTTTGGCTTGAGGTTCTATAATCTGTAAATTAGAGATATGAATAATCTTCTCGACTTGCTCTTGGAGTGCCTTTACCAAAGTTGGATTATTATGCCCTACTGAATTAACCGCAATCCCTGATGCAAAATCGATATATTCATCGCCATTTTCAGCAAAAAGAGTAGAACCCTCTCCTTTTATAAAGTTAGTATAGTTTCGGTTGTATGTCTGTAGCACATACTGTTTGTCTAGCTCTTCTAGTGTCATTGTTTTCCTTGTTATTTTAATCATTGGTGCAATAGCAATCACACCCTACAAATATAATTATTTTTATATACTTTTTTGTGGTTCATCCACCAGATGTCCAAAAGGTAGTTTGGCACCACCTAAAACATGAAAATGCAGATGGTGGACTTCTTGTCCTCCATTCTCTCCATTGTTGGTTATAAGCCTATAACCACTTTTATCTATACCTGTAAGCGTTGCCACCTCTTGAAGAAAAGGTGTCATCCCTGCCATTGTTTCGGCAGAGACATCTTGAAAACACTCTACATGCTCTTTTGGAATGACCAAAATATGAATAGGTGCTTTAGGATACAAATCGTGAAAAGCGATAAATTTATCATTTTCCAAAATTTTATTACTAGGAATTTCGCCTGCTACAAGTTTACAAAATATACACATCTTTTTTTCCTTATTTTTTTAACTATATTATTTTTAAATTCAAATTGATTTCAAAAATTATATCACATTCAATCCCACTATTAGCATATTTTCGATAAAATCTCACAATTATTAATTAAAGCATATAAGAATTAAACAGAGGTTATTTTGAAAAATCTAGAAGAACAAATTAGAGAAGCCAATTCGCTTGATGCACTAGAGAAGGTTCGAATTGAACTCTTTGGGAAAAAAGGTACATTAGCCGCCGAATTTGCAAAGCTCAAAGATGTACCCGGACCAGAAAAAAAAGCATTCGCAGAAGGGCTAAACAAAAATAAGACTCATCTGCAAGCTGTCTATGACGAGTGTTATGAGAGACTTAAAAAAGAGGAGATAGAGCGTCTATTAAAAGCTGAAGCTATTGATGTTTCACTCTATAACAACCTTAACGAAAAAGGGGCACTACACCCTGTTATGGCAACAATGGATAAAATTATAGATTACTTTGTCGCACTCAATTTCTCTATCGAGGATGGTCCAAAAGTTGAAGATGACTTTCATAACTTTGAAGCACTTAATTTACCTAAGAACCACCCTGCTCGTGATATGCAAGATACCTTTTTCTTTAAAGATAAAGCTGTATTGCGAACCCATACCTCGCCTGTACAGATTAGAACCATGTTGGCACAAAAACCACCTATTCGTATGATTGCACCAGGTGCCGTTTTTAGAAAAGATTATGATATTACCCATACACCAATGTTTCATCAAGTAGAGGGACTTGTTGTAGGAGGAAAAGGCGAAGTGAGCTTTGCTAATCTAAAATCTATTATGTCCGACTTTTTACATTATATGTTTGGAGAAGTTGAAGTACGCTTTAGACCTAGCTTCTTTCCGTTTACTGAACCCTCTGCCGAAGTGGATATTTCATGTATCTTCTGTGAAGGAGATGGATGTCGTATCTGTTCGCATACAGGTTGGCTAGAGGTTCTTGGCTGTGGTATTGTAGACCCTAATGTCTTTAAAGCTGTCAATTATGAAGAAGTGAGTGGCTACGCCTTTGGTTTAGGGGTAGAGAGATTTGCTATGTTATTACACAAAATCCCTGACCTCAGAATGTTATTTGAGGGAGATACACGTTTATTGGAGCAGTTTAGATGATCATAACAAGAAGTTGGTTAAATAATTTTATTGACCTTGAAAAAGTGAGTAATGAAAAACTCTATGAGACACTTAATTCTATTGGGTTAGAGGTAGATAGTATTCATACCCATACCATTCCTGATAAAGTAATAGTAGGAAAAATACTCTCTTGTGAGAAGCACCCTGATGCAGATAAGCTTAATGTTTGTCAAATTGATATTGGTTCAGGAACACGACAGATTGTTTGTGGTGCTGCCAATGTTGTAGAAGCAGAATATGTTGCTGTAGCAACTATTGGTGCGGTATTGGGTAAAGATTTTGAAATTAAACATGCCAAACTCCGTGGTGTTGATAGTGAAGGAATGGTCTGTTCTGCAAGCGAATTAGGTCTACCCGATATTGGGAATGGTATTATGATACTCGATGAGAGTATTGGAAAGCTTATAGTAGGTAAAGACATTAATGAATATGAGAAGCTTGCCGATAGTGTTATTGAAATTGAGCTTACTGCTAACCGTGGCGATTGTCTCTCAGTACATGGTGTAGCAAGAGATTTATCTGCCGCACTAAATATTCCTCGTAATAGATTTGATTACGAGAGTCAAAACCCTGAAAAAGTAGGTTTGGCAAGAGTTGCAAAATTAGTGGTTAATGGAAAAATTGAT
>Ga0256827_10001293_pt1 | contig 15977 bp, 22 predicted proteins | sample CV84metaG_FD_185977 | JGI IMG/M metagenome (GOLD analysis project Ga0256827, IMG submission 185977) | Hydrothermal vent microbial communities from East Pacific Rise, Pacific Ocean - CV84 | ecosystem: Environmental > Aquatic > Marine > Hydrothermal vents | place: Pacific Ocean: East Pacific Rise... | reverse complement strand
GTGCTCAAGCATCTGCTCAATTGGCAGCTGAGAACGTAGCTACTCAACTTGAAAGACGTGTTGCATTTAGACGTGCAATGAAAAAAGTTATTCAAGGTGCATTAAAGTCTGGAGCAAAAGGAATTAAGGTTTCTGTTTCTGGTAGACTTGGTGGTGCTGAGATGGCGAGAACTGAGTGGTACTTAGAGGGACGTGTTCCTTTGCATACACTTAGAGCTAAAATCGATTACGGTTTTGCTGAAGCGAACACTACTTATGGAATCATTGGTATCAAAGTTTGGATCTTCAAAGGTGAAGTTCTTGCTAAAGGTATCCAAGCTGAGCCAAAAGAAGAAAAAAGAGGTGGTCGTAAACCACGTCAAAAGAGAGGTGAATAATTATGTTAATGCCTAAGAGAACTAAATTCCGTAAGGTAATGAAGGGTCGTAACAGAGGTAAATCATTTCTTGGTAACAAGATTGAATTTGGTGAGTTTGCACTAAAAGCTGTTTCAGCTGGTAGAATTAACTCAAGACAAATCGAAGCTGCCAGAATTACAATGACCCGTTCAATGAAACGTCAAGGTAAATCTTGGATTCGTGTATTCCCAGATAAGCCTCTTACAAGAAAACCTCTTGAGACAAGAATGGGTAAAGGTAAGGGTTCAGTAGAAGAGTGGGTAATGAATATTAAGCCAGGAAGAATTGTATTCGAAGTTGCTGGTGTACCTGAAGAAGTTGCTAGAGAAGCGTTAACACTTGCTCTGCATAAACTTCCATTCAAATGTAAAATTATTGCTGCAAAGGATTCTAATGAAATATACTAGTATTCAAGACAAATCTGTTGAAGAATTGACAGCGATGCTTAAAGAGAAAAAGCTTGAGCTTTTTGGTCTTAAAGCAAAGCAAAAAACAATGCAACTTACTAACACTAGTGAGTTGAGAGTAGCGAAAAAAGATATCGCTAGAATTCAAACAGCTATTACAGCTGCTGCGAAGTAAGGGGTGCGAGTATGCCAAAAAGACAAATAACTGGTACAGTAATTAAAATCGCAGGTGAAAAAACAGCTACAATCGTTGTAGAGAGAAAAGTTATTCACCCAAGATACCACAAGACTGTAAAAAGATTTAAAAAGTATCTTATTCATGATGAGAAAGCTACAGCAAAAGTGGGAGATACTATCTCTGCTATTGAGTGTAGACCAATGTCAAAAAGAAAGACTTTTAGACTACTTGAAATTGTAAAACAGGGAGAAGAGTAATGGTTCAAGGTTTTACAAGATTAACAGTTGCTGACAACTCTGGTGCAAAAGAGATTATGTGTATCAAAGTTCTTGGTGGTTCTAAAAGAAGATATGCTTCAGTTGGCGACGTTATCGTGGCTTCTGTTAAAAAAGCTCTTCCAACTGGAAAAGTTAAAAAAGGTAAAGTAGTTAAAGCCGTAGTTGTAAGAACTCACAAAGAGATTCAGAGAGAAAATGGTTCTTTAATCAGATTCGACGACAACGCTGCTGTAATTATTGATGATAAAAAACAACCAATTGGTACACGTATTTTTGGTCCTGTAGCTAGAGAGACTAGATACGCTGGATTCATGAAGATTGTATCACTTGCTCCAGAGGTATGGTAATGGCAAATAAAAAATTTAAAATCAAAAAGGGCGATGATGTATTAATCATTGCTGGAGATGATAAAGGTAAAACTGCAAAAGTACTTAAAGTACTTACAAAGCAAGATGCTGTAATCGTTGAGGGTTGTAAACTGGCTAAGAAAGCAGTTAAGCCAAGTGAAGAGAATAAAGATGGTGGTTTCCAAAATAAAGAGATGCCAATTCATATTTCTAATGTAAAAAAAGTAGAGGCATAATACGATGAGTAGAATGAAGCAAAAGTACAATGACATTACACCTGCACTTCGTGAAGAGTGTGGGATTAAAAATGTAATGCAGACACCTAAGCTTGAGAAGATAGTTATCTCTGTTGGTGCTGGTGAAGAGGGTAAGGATAACAAACTTATCGCTAACATGACAGATACTATCTCACTAATTGCTGGTCAAAAAGCAGTAGTGGTAAATGCTAAAAAATCAGTTGCTGGTTTTAAAGCAAGAGAAGGTGCTCCATCTGGAATCCGTGTAACATTACGTGGTGAAAATATGTACAACTTCTTTGATAAATTAGTTTCTATCGCGTTACCAAGAGTAAAAGATTTCCGTGGAACACCTAGAAAAGGGTTTGATGGTCGTGGTAACTACAACTTTGGTCTTCAAGAACAACTTATGTTCCCAGAAGTAGAGTTCGACAAAATCATTAAAACTCACGGTATGAACATTACAATCGTAACAAGTACTGAAAACGATAAAGAGGCATTTGTTCTTTTAGAGAAACTCGGAATGCCTTTCGCTAAAGGAAAGAACTAATGGCTAAGAAATCAATGATAGCTAAACAGCAGCGACCTGCTAAGTTTAGCACACAGGCATATACAAGATGTAACATTTGTGGAAGACCACACTCTGTATACAAAGATTTCGGTCTTTGCAGAATTTGTTTAAGAAAAATGGCAAACGAGGGATTAATCCCTGGTATGAAAAAATCAAGCTGGTAAGGAGAAGTAAAAGATGATGACAGATATAATTGCAGACTCTCTTACTCGAATAAGAAATGCTGCACAAAGAAGATTAGACGTAACAACCCTTCTTCACTCAAGAACAATTGAGGCTACAGTTTCTATTTTAGTAGACAAGGGTTACCTTGAGAGTTTTAAAGTAAAAGAAGATGGTAATAAGAAGACAATTAAAGTGGTACTTAAGTACGATGAAAATGGTCACAGTGTAATCAATGAAGTAAAAAAGATTTCTAAGCCAGGTAGACGTGTTTACCAAACAGCTGCAGAAGTTAAAAGTTTCAAAAATGGTTACGGAACATTAGTGGTATCTACCAACAAAGGCGTGATTGCGAACGATGAAGCATTCAAGCAAAATGTTGGTGGCGAAGTCATCTGTAGTATTTGGTAAGGAGTAGATATGTCAAGAGTAGGAAAAAAACCTGTAACCGTTGCTAACGGTATTGATGTATCACTTGATGGTACTGCCTTAGTTGCTAAAAAAGGTAAAGATGAGAAGAGACTTGAAACACACGGTAGAGTTGAAATCTCTATTGATGGAAATGAAGTAACTTTTGCAAAAGTTGGTGAGACCAAAGAGAGTGCAGCTTTCTGGGGAACTTACAGAGCATTGTTTAACAACATTATTATTGGTTTAGACCAAGGTTTCAAGAAATCTCTTGAGATTAATGGTGTTGGTTACAGAGCTGCTGTTGAGGGTTCAACATTGAAGTTACAACTTGGTTTCTCTCACCCAATTGATTACGCTATTCCTGCTGGAGTAGAGGTAAAAGTTGAGAAGAACTTAATTCACCTTTCAGGTACTGATAAACAGACTATTGGTCAAGTTGCTGCTGAGATTAGAAGCTTTAGACCACCAGAGCCTTACAAAGGTAAAGGTGTTAAGTATACTGATGAAGTTATTATCAGAAAAGCTGGAAAATCAGCAAGTTAATAGGAGCATAAAATGTTAAAAAGTATTCAAAAAAGAAAAAACAAACTTAGAATTCAACGTAAAAGAAGAGTTAGAGGTAAGATTTCTGGAACAGTAGAACTTCCAAGAGTTTCTGTTTTTAAATCAAACAAGCACTTTTATGCTCAAGCTATTGATGATGTTGCAGGGGTTACTCTTGCATCAGCTGATGGTAAAAAAATGGGTTTAAAGTCTAACCAAGAAGATGCTAAAAAAGTAGGTGCTGCAATGGCAGATGCTCTTAAAGCTAAAAATATTGAAACAGTTGTTTTCGATAGAAACGGTTACCTCTATCATGGTGTGGTTGCAGCATTTGCAGACGCTCTTAGAGAAGCTGGAATTAAGTTTTAAGGAGAAGATGAATGTTAGCAGAAAATATTGATAGAGAAAAGTTTGAAGAGAAAATCGTAAACATTGGTCGTGTTACTAAAGTTGTTAAGGGTGGTCGTAGATTTAGATTTACAGCACTCGTAGTAATTGGTGACAAAAACGGTACAATCGGTTACGGTACAGGTAAAGCGAAAGAGGTTCCAGATGCTATTAAAAAAGCAGTTGATGACGCTTTCAAATCACTTGTTCATGTTAACGTTAAGGGTAAAACAATTGCTCATGATGTTCAACAAAAAACAGGTGCAAGCCGTATTATCTTAAGACCAGCATCAGAAGGTACAGGGACTATCGCAGGTGGTGCGATGAGACCAGTACTAGAGCTTGCAGGAATTCAAGATGTTATTGCAAAATCATTGGGTTCAAACAACCCTAACAACCTTGTAAGAGCAACAATTGATGCTCTTGTAAAGATTAAAAAGTAAGGGAGTAGATATGGCATTACATAATTTACAACCAGCAGCAGGGTCAACACGTAACAGAAAACGTGTTGGTCGTGGTCAAGGTTCAGGAACAGGTAAAACTTCAGGACGTGGTAACAAAGGTCAGAAGTCGAGAACAGGTTACTCAGCTAAAAGAGGTTTTGAAGGTGGTCAAATGCCACTCTACAGAAGATTACCAAAAATTGGTTTTACTTCTAGAGTAATTAAACCTCACTCAATTAACGTTGAGAAAAACAAAGCCATTGCAGAGCTTGCTGAAATCACTATGGAGACCATTGCGTCTGTCTATAGACTTCAAAAATCTGTAACAAAAGTAAAACTTATTGGTGCAGGTGCTAAAGATTTAGCAGCTAAAATTAAAGATGAAGCTGTTACAACGAGTGGTAACTAACCATGAGTAATGCTTTAACTCAGAAAATACTGATTACTTTTGGATTTCTATTTGCCTACAGAGTTTTAGCATACGTACCAGTTCCTGGTGTTGACACTGCCATTATTGCCTCATTTTTTGATGGCTCTGGTGGTGTTGGGGGCATGATGAATATGTTTTCAGGTGGTGCGATTCAAAGATTTTCAATCATCTCACTCGGAATCATGCCTTACATTACAGCCTCCATTGTAATGGAACTTCTCGCTGCTACTTTCCCTGCTATTGGTCAAATGAAAAAAGAGCGTGATGGAATGCAGAAGTATATGCAAATTATCCGTTATGCAACGATTGTTATTACGCTTGTTCAAGCATTTGGTGTCTCTATGGGACTTCAAAGTATGAATGGTGCTGTACTTATTGATCCAATGACATTTACCATTATTACCTCGGTTTCTATGTTGACAGGTACCATGTTACTTATGTGGATTGGTGAACGTATTACGCAGAGTGGTATTGGTAACGGTATCTCATTGATTATTTTTGCTGGTATTGTCTCAGGAATTCCTGCTGCAATTTCAAACACAATGACCTCAGTGAGTAACAACGTACTCTCATTCCCAGCTGTGTTGGCTATTTTAGCCATTATCATGTTGACTATTTTTGTTATTATCTATGTTGAACTTGGAGAGCGTAGAGTTCCTATCTCCTACTCAAGAAAAACAATAATGCAAAACCAAGACAAAAGAGTGATGAACTACATTCCAATTAAAGTAAACCTTGCAGGGGTAATTCCTCCAATTTTTGCTTCAGCTGTTTTAATGTTCCCTCTTACCATTTTGGGTCAGTCCGATAATGAGTATGCAAAAATGATTGCTGATACACTCTCACCAGGTGGTATTGGGTTTAACATTGCAACCTTTATTTTGGTCGTATTCTTTGCATTCTTCTATGCGTCAATCGCATTTAATGCCAAAGATATTGCCGACAACTTAAAACGTCAAGGTGGGTTTATTCCTGGTGTTAGACCAGGAGAGCATACCAAAGAGTTCATTAACGAAGTGGCGAGTAGATTAACAGGGTCAGGTGCATTTTACTTGGCACTCATCTCTACGTTACCATTCCTATTGATTAACTCTATGGGTGCTGCCTTCTACTTTGGTGGGGTTGCTGTTCTTATTATTGTTCAAGTTGCCCTTGATACAATGAGAAAGATAGAAGCTCAAATCTATATGAATAAATACGAAACATTAGGTTCAGTAGGACTATAATGGCAATTGCACTTCGTAAACCTAACGAACTCACCAAGCTAGCATTAGCTGGTGAGATTGTGGGTAAAACACTTAAATATCTCCATGAAAATATTACTGTTGGAATGAGCCTTAAAGAGATTGATGCGATGGGTGAGGCGTTTATACGCCAGCAGGGAGCAGAACCCTCTTTTAAAGGTCTTTATGGATTTCCAGCTGCTGTGTGTACGTCACTAAATGAAGTTTGTATTCATGGCATACCCACCGATTACAAAGTTCAAAATGGAGACATTTTAGGGTTAGATTTAGGGACAAAAATTGATGGTTATTTCGGTGATGCTGCCATTACCATACCAATTGGTGAAATTTCTAAAGAGGATGAAGCACTTATTGCCTGTTCCAAAGATGCTCTCTATCATGCGATAGAGAATATCAAAGTTGGAATGCGATTTAAAGAGCTGAGTCACCTTTTAGAAGAGTTTATTGTGGAGCGTGGTTATGTTCCTCTACGTGACTTTTGTGGTCATGGTATTGGAACAAAACCCCATGATGAACCCAATATTCCAAACTATTTGGAGGGGAAACCTAAACAGGGCCCGAAAATTAAAAATGGTATGGTATTTTGTTTAGAACCGATGATTTGTCAAAAGGGGAATAAACCTATTATTCTTGAAGACAAATGGTCAGTGGTGAGTGAGGACAGACTTCGTGCTTCTCACTATGAACATACGGTAGCAGTAGTGAATGGTAAAGCAGTTATTTTAACCAATGCTGAACCAACACACGATTTATAAACAATAACAGAGTAAAAAGAGATATATTCATTCAAAGGAGAATAGATGGCTAAAGACGACGTAATAGAAATTGATGGTAAGGTAGTCGAAGCACTACCAAATGCGACTTTTAGAGTTGAACTTGATAATGGACATATTATTTTGTGTCACATTGCTGGAAAGATGAGAATGCACTACATTAAAATCTTACCAGGTGATACTGTAAAAGTAGAACTTACCCCATACAGTCTTGACAAGGGACGTATTACTTTTAGATACAAATAGACCTCTATTGTATCAAACTTCTGACAAGGCATTGCCTTGTCTTTTTATCTCTCTCCACACCCTTTACACAAAGAAACAGCTAAACTACTCCTAATATATTCAGGAGTCCCAAAATGATAGAATCCCTCATAAACTTCTCATGGAAAAACAGGTTTTTAATTATCGCTACCACTATTTTACTGCTTCTTGGCTCACTTTGGGCGATTAAAAATACCCCTCTTGATGCCCTGCCTGACCTTACTCCTCCTCAAATCATAGTATCGGTCAAGTGGAAAGGGCAATCTCCACAGCTCATCGAAGACCAGATTATATACCCACTTACTAATGCTCTAATGTCGGTCGCAGGGGCAAAGACGGTTCGAGCTTTTAGTTCGTTTGAGAACGCTTTGGTCTATGTGATTTTTGAGGAGGGAGATGATATTTACTTCTCTCGTGATAGGGTGGCAGAGAAGATAAACGAGCTTCTGCCCACTTTTCCAAAAACAGCCCAAGTAAAAATGGGACCCGATGCGACAGGGATTGGTTGGGTCTATGAGTATGCATTGACCTCTAAAACAAAAGACCTCTCAGAGCTTTATGACCTACAACAGTACTACTATAAATACGCTCTTTTAGGTATTAATGGGGTTTCAGAAGTGGCAACAGTGGGTGGGTTTGAGAAGAACTATCAGATAACCCTTAACGAAGCGAAGCTAGTAGAGCAAGAGTTGACTATTCAAGATGTCATTAAAGCTGTTAAGAGTAACAATGAAGACCGAGGAGGTCGGATTATCTTAGAGAATGGGTATGAGCAGATTATCCAAGCCAATGGTTATGCCAAATCGGCTGAGGAGTTAGGAGGTATTGTCATTAAAAATAGAGGGGGAAATCCTCTAAAAGTCTCTGATATTGCCTCTATCGATTTAGTGCCAAGCTATCGCCGTGGTATGGCTGACCTTAATGGTCAAGGTGAAGTGGTGGGGGGAATTGTGATTGTGCGTTACAAAGAGAACGCCTACGCTGTCATACAGGAGATAAAAGCAAAACTTGAAGCTATAAAGTTAGAGGATGTGGAGTTGGTTACTACCTATGATAGAAGTGACCTTATTACGAAAGCAATTGATACGTTGACCCATACTTTAGCTGAAGAGTCAATTGTGGTGCTTTTTATTGTTTTAATGTTTCTACTCCATTTTCGTTCAGCTTTGGTCATTATTATCACTTTACCCTTAACCATTGCCATTACGTTTCTTTTGATGAAGTGGGCAGGAGTAGAGTCAAATATTATGTCACTTGGAGGAATCGCCATTGCCATAGGAGCGATGATAGATGCCTCTATTGTAATGGTGGAGAATGTGCATAAAAAACTTCAAGCCCATGGAGGGGAGAAGCTTCAAGGAGAGGAGCGAGTGAAGGTTATTTTAGATGCAGCCAAACAGGTAGGGCGACCTATCTTTTTTGCTCTAATCTTGATAGTTGTCTCATTCTTGCCTATCTTTGCACTCTCTGGTCAAGAGGGGGCGTTGTTCAAACCGTTGGCATACACCAAAACCTTTGCTATGTTAACAGGTGCAATTATCTCCATTACCCTTGTGCCGATTTTGATGGTCTATCTGATTCGTGGTAAAATTTTAGATGAGCGTAAAAACTGGCTCAATCGATTCTTCATCTTTCTCTACTCCCCACTACTCAAAGGGGCGTTGTGGTTACGTTTTATCATCCCTTTTTTCTTGTTTGGAGTTATCGCTTATGGGGTGTGGATTTATGAGCAACAGAAATGGGAGTTTATGCCACCACTCAACGAGCAGACCTATATGTATATGCCTGTAACTCCCTATGGGATTGGTATCGACATGGCAAAAGAGTTAACCCAAAAGACCGACAAAATCCTAAAAGAGAACTTCCCCGAGGTAGCCACCGTATTTGGCAAAGCAGGACGAGCCGACACAGCCACCGACCCAGCACCACTAAGCATGATTGAGACTATTATCACATTCAAACCCAAGAGCGAATGGCGAGAGGGGATGACTTATGAAAAGCTCTTAAATGAGATGGAATCGACCCTACAGATAAAAGGACTAACCAACTCATGGACCTACCCGATTCGTGGGCGAATTGATATGTTGCTCTCAGGTATTCGTACCCCATTAGGTATTAAACTCTATGGAGATACCAGTGAAGAGTTGGCACACTATGCCCAAAAGATAGAGAAACGGCTTAAAAATTATGGGGGAACACAATCGGTTTTTGCTGACAAAGCCAACTCAGGTTACTACCTTAACATCGACCTAAATGAAGCTAAGATAGCTGAGTATGGAATTAGTAAAAACTTAATTCTTGATACCATCTCAAATGGTGTGGGTGGAGCAAAAGTTGCTACACTTTATGAGGGGATTAAACGCTACCCCATCTCAGTACGTTATGAACAGGAGAAACGCTCAGACCTTATGAGTATAGGGAAGATTCGCATTAAGACCCCTTATGGGTATACACCACTAGAGAGCTTTGCCAAACTCTACTACAAAGAGGCTCCCTCAATTTTAAAAGCAGAGAAGGGTAAAAAGGTAATCTTTATCTACATCACCCCCAATCAGGGAACAACCTCTCAGGCTTACAAAAAAGAGGGAATGAAGTTATTAGCAGATTTAAAACTTCCTACAGGTTACTACTTTGAGTGGGCAGGTGAGAGCGAGTATTTGGAGTCGGCGATGGAGCGTTTGACCTTTATTGTGCCGATTACCTTGTTTATTACTTTTATTCTTATCTATTTGGGGTTACAGAGTTTGAGAAATGCGATGATTGTCTTTTTTACCTTACCCTTTGCTGTGGTGGGAGGTATCATCTACCTAGATATGCTAAACTTTAACTTTTCCATCGCTGTAGTGGTGGGTTTTCTCTCTCTCATAGGGGTAGCAACCGAGACAGCAATTGTGATGATAATCTATCTTGAAGAGGCAGTAGAGAAGGTAAAAGTGCGTACCAAAGAGAACTTAAGCCATGCCATCTACGAAGGAGCCGTTCTTAGAGTGCGTCCAAAGCTTATGACGGTATTTGCCATCTTGGGTGGATTGCTTCCTATTATGTATATAAATGGTGTCGGCTCAGAGGTGATGCAACGTATCGCAGCACCGATGATTGGTGGGGTGGTGAGTTCGGCTATTTTAACGCTGATTATTATTCCTGCTGTCTATTTTATGAGTATTAAAAAAGAGTAGTAACTCCAATTGTTATAAGATATTTTTTTGAATACTATAGTATCTTTTTATATGTTTTATGTTATACTTTTTTAAATTATTGAAAAGGCTTTATTATATTTTATTACTATGGTAGAAAAAAACAATTAGCAAAACATTACCCCATCCCTAACCATGATATTATTATTGAGCCATTTGCTGGTTCAGCAGCATATTCACTCTATCAAGATAATTGGAGAAAAGAAGTTATTCTAATTGAAAAGGATAAAGCAGTTGTAGATATATGGAAATGGTTAATCGAAGAAGCAAATCCAAAAGATATAAAAAAATTACCTGATTTAAAAGTTGGAGAAAAGAGTACCGAATTTCTACATATAATTCATGCTGCAACTAAAATGGCATTTAAATATAAAACTATTAAAGTAACCCCCATTTTAGCTCGTAATTGGGAGATTAGTAAGAGAATAATGAGTGAAAACCTTTACAAAGTAAAAGATTGGAAAATAATTCATGGAGATTATAAAGATGCACCAAATATTGAAGCTACTTGGTTTATAGACCCTCCATATAAAAATGAACCAGGAATGGGTTATCGTTATAATAGTGCTATGTTAAATTATGAAGAGTTAGCGTATTGGGCAAAACAGAGACAAGGAGAAGTAATCTTTTGTGAAGGCATTAATGGAGATTATTTACCTTTTAAATCGTTAATTGAATTAAAAGGTGTTGCAGGAAAATCTAGTAAAGAAGTTATGTTTTATCAATCTACATATACAAATAAAAGGCAATTAAATTTATTTTCTAAGGAAGTGTAAAATTTAATTTTTGTTGATACGTGGCTAAATATTTCTCTTCGTCAAGAATAGCAAGCCACCCCTGTCCCATTTTATCTTTTCCACTTTTTCTCATACCTGTAACTTTTGTATTTCTTCCCGTTGTACCACTAATTTCTCCCCAATCATCTTCAATTAAGTTTGCCGAATAAAATGCACCTGTTACTTTTGGAAAATTAAAAGTAGTTTTATCTGTCATTGGAAAATCCCATATCAGACCTAATAGCTCTTTAACTTCTCTATGATGAGCTTGCCATGTAATAGCTGTTAAATCTTGCACCCTAGATTCTCCTGCTTTTAGCTTAACACCTGTTTTTATATTTCCTACCGTACACTTTATTTCTAATCCTTGAGGATAGTTTTTTAGTTCTGCTTCCGTACAATCTTGTGCTATTGTAGGAACAATATCGGGATGTCCTTTTTCAATTGGGTTCACAATAGAGCCCGTTATGGTCGCTAATTTATCACAAAAGATTGCCCCTATACTAGCACTTGTCGTTTTATAATCAACACTTTTATAGAAAGTACTAGGTAGCGTAGAAAGTAAACTATTTGTTTCTTCAATCGCATTTTTAATATCTGTAATAGTGACATTAAATCCACAATTAATCTTAAAGTCAGTTTTTAGGTGGTAATTCATTTAACTCCTTTTCAATCTCTTCGATAAATTTATGCGTAGAAATATTAAATGCTTTTGCTAGTTTAAATAAGATAGGGAGAGTGGGAGATTTTAAACCTCTTTCTATTTGACTTACATAAGTTCTATGTATATCAACTTTTTCTGCAAGTTTTTCCTGAGAAATAGATATTTGTTTCCTATATCTAATAACAGTTAAAGATATTGCTTTATTAATATTTTCCATAGATGAATAATACCTATTTATAGACTCATAGTCTACAGATTATAGTATTCAATATCTCTAATCAGGGAAAAATCTTTCAAGCTTACAAAAAATAGGAAGAAGAGTGAAAGCTCCTAATAGGTTACTATTTAGATTCTCTCCACACACTTTACACACAAAAGAGTCTATACTTCTTTATCAAACAAACATAAGGAATGTAAAATGAAAAACTTTTTAAAAATAGCATCACTCTTAACATTAGGTCTCTTTTTGGTAGCGTGTAATGATGGAGCAGGTTCTGAGGGATTTGTTAAAACGGGTAAAGCTGGTTCCCTGAGTCTCACCTACTCCTCTGCAAAACCACTGGTTGTGGGTGATAACACCATTGATGTAAAAATATCCCAAAATGGTAAAGCTGTGACCGATGCAACGAAGGTGGAGTTTAAGGTCTTTATGCCTGAGATGCCAGGGATGCCCTACATGGAAAATGTTAAAACGTTTACGCCTAAAGCAGATGGTTATAGTGGAAATGTAAACTTTTCGATGGGTGGGACTTGGCAGGTTAAGATTTTTATTGAGAGAGATGGAAAGAAGTATAAACACACCTCTTCAGTCATCTTATAGTTTCTAGAAATTTTAAGAGGAGATAATTATGAAAAAACTCTATACTATTTTAACTTTATCTCTTTCGCTTCACGCTCAGACTCTTCAAGAGACGATTGACTATAGTTTACAAAACAGCTACCAACTAGAGATTTTAAATGAGGAGTCTGAGATTTTGGCTCAACAAGCCAACATTGTCTCAACACTCAAAGACCCTATCTTGAAGATGGGGATTAATGACGTTCAGGCTGTGCGTCCTTTTAGTCGAAATGAAGAGGCGATGCAAAATCAGTTTGTTGCTATCTCTCAAACACTCCCCACCTCTAACAGACTCACTATCTCAGCTGAGATAGAGCGAACCAAACAGAGGGTTACAGAAGAGAAAAAAGAGATAGTGCAAGTCAATATCGCCTTTGCTGTTCGTAAAGCGTTTATAGAGGCGAAGAGTGCGAAAGATAATCTGCAACTGCTTGATGCGTATATAGAGTTTTTAAAACGACCTCTAGGGCTAATTGTCAATCTCTCCTCTGTTGAGAAAAACTCGGTAGAGAAGTACATAAAAACAGAGCTTCTTCAACAATCTTATCGGTTACAGCGTGAGCGTTGGTTAGAAGATATTGAGGTGGCAAAAGAGCGTATAGAGCTGGTAGGAAATATGAAGGTTGATGATTTTTTTGATGCACCTCCTCGTAAAGAGTATCACTTAGCGTCACTAGATGAGCTTTTGATACAACTGGAAATGCAGAGTCCAGAGCTTAAAAAAATAGTCAAAGAGCAAGAGGTGGCACAAAGAGGTGTGGCATTGGCTGAGGAGCTAAAACAACCCGATGTAACCGTAACAGGTGGCTATTATCAGCGTTTTGACCGTAATGATTACGTTTCACTCTCTCTCTCTTTCCCTCTCTATATGAGTGAGAAAAAAGAGCAACAAAAAGTGCAAGCGATGAGACGAGCCAATATTCAAGCGATAAGCTACAACCAAGTGAAAGTTCAGCTAGAGCAGGGGTTAAAGATAACCCTACACCAACTTAAACGCACTCACCAAGAGTTGGCAATACTCCAAGAGAATCGTCTAAAGATAGAGAAGCTTATTGGCAATGCCAAGGCATCGTTGAGTGTGGGTGGTTCACTGCTTCATTATTTTGAACTCTTTACACAAAAGGTCAACAACGCGTTGGCAATCAAGAAAAAAGAGCTATCTATCGCGTTACGTGAAAATCAGATAGACCAATTATTAGGAGTGATTTAAATGAAAAAGATAGTAGAGATATTAAAAAACTTTTTGGAATCGGAGAGTTTACTCCCGAACAAGGCGAGGCTAAAGCCATCGTCTCCTACCTTTTCAAAAACTCTGTTCTTAATGGTTCTGTTTTTAGACCCACTACACGCCACAACAGTAGAACAGCTCTTTAATGTTAAAACCATTACGGTTAAAAGTAAAACCGTAGAGAATAGCAAAGAGTACAACGGCTATGCCAAAATAGCTGACGATAAAATCTACACTATCACCTTAACCGAAGATGGATTTGTGCGTAACTTAACAGCCCCGAGTATTTATGACAACGTAACCAAAGGGAAAAAACTCTTTGAAATCTACACTCCCAAGGTCTACAAAGCCCAAATTGAGCTTTTGAGTGCCATGCAGTTTGCTCCTCAGTTAGCACGTAATATTGAGACAAAGCTAAAGCTTTATGATGTAACTGTTAAAGATATTAAAAAGATTAAACGCCGTAACCACGCCTCAAAGTACCTCCCTTTCTACTCACCCTACACAGGAGTGGTGGTCGATAAGCAAGTGACAGAGGGGATGGCTGTTAAAAAAGGGATGTCGGTCTATAAGATAGCCGATTTGTCAAAAGTTTGGGTAGTTGCCAAAGCGTATGAGCAAGATAGAGCTTATATTCAAAAAGGGAGTCACGTTGAGGTCACTTTTAATGGTTCACAAAAGGTTCACCATGCAACCATAGATTTTATTCATCCTCTGGTTGACCCTGTGAACAAGACCATAGATTTTCGTATTACGCTCAACAACAAAAATGGTAAAATTCAGCCCAACGCCTATGCGACTATTATTTTGAAGCAAAAGAAACAGATAAAGTTAATTTTACCCACCACAGCTGTGGTGACCAAAGGGGCTAAACATTTTGCTTTTGTTCCCAGTGAATATGAGGGAGAATATAAAAGTAGGTTGATTGAAGCAAAACGGATTAGTAGCAGTGAATTTGAGATTATATCGGGGCTAAAAGAGGGCGATAGAGTTGTTAACAACGCACTCTTTTTGATAGACTCCGATATTGTGATTAATGGAGAGGAGTAGGGAAGGTTAAGATAAAGACACTCCCTTTTCCCTCTTCTGATTCCAGTTTAATCTCAATATTGTTCTTACGGCAGATACCCATGACAATGTCCAGTCCAATACCAAAACCACCTGTCCCTTTTTTTGCCAAACGTTTGTAGCGTTTAAAAATCTTTTTCTGATTCACTTCACTAATCCCTGGTCCTTCATCTTTTATTTTTAAAATATTCTCCTCTAAGGTTATCTCAATGGTGGAGTTATTGGGAGAGTATTTAATGGCATTTGAGATGAGGTTGTTAATGAGCTTTCTTGCACTGTTTCTGTCCATATTTACTGTGAAGCTGTGTAACTCAGCATTGATAACAATGTTTTTACTTGAAGCAATCTCTTTAAAGTATTTAATTGAGTCATCAATATGTTCACAGAGGTTAAACTTCTCTCTCATCTCCACATCTAAGTCATGAAATGCCAAGTAGGCGATGGAGTTGTAGGTCTCTGAAATCATCTTTGAACTCATGAGCATATGTTCAACCATCTCTTCATCATACCCTTTTTTAAGGTAGTTGGCTGACATCATAAGGGCTGTAACAGGGGTGTTTAGCTCATGAGCTGAGTCTTTCATAAAACGGCTTAAAATCTCAAAATTCTGCTTGACGGGTTTGAGCAGTAGCCGACTTAACAAGTAGCCCACCAACGCCACAAAGAAAGAGGCGATGACCAGTAAGATTAAAATAAACGACTTCAAGCCCTGCATGGTCTCGGAGAGTTTAGAGTCTTCAATAATAATAAACTCAATCTTATTAATGGCAGAGGGTAGCTCCATGGTAAAAAATGCTGAGGTGCGATTGTTGTAGTTAATCTGGTTAAAGTTGACCTTTTGGGTGGTCAAGTTAGAGCGAATGGCTTTTTTGTCTTTGTCAAAAAGTCCCACTTTAATGGGGGCTGTCTTGTCAAAAAAGATGTCAATGTTGGCGTTTTTCATAAGCTTAACTTTAACCTGCATCGCCAAGTTCTCCATGGTAACCCCACACATACGGTCAATGGTGGCAAGTTGCTCTTTGTAGTAGAAAAAGCCTACGGAGCCAAGCATAATAATGGAGGAGAGAATGTAAATAAGTAGGAAGCTAACCAAAGCCCGACGTTCATTACGATACAAGAGCGTACCCCATTCCCCGA
>Ga0256827_10001292_pt1 | contig 15980 bp, 12 predicted proteins | sample CV84metaG_FD_185977 | JGI IMG/M metagenome (GOLD analysis project Ga0256827, IMG submission 185977) | Hydrothermal vent microbial communities from East Pacific Rise, Pacific Ocean - CV84 | ecosystem: Environmental > Aquatic > Marine > Hydrothermal vents | place: Pacific Ocean: East Pacific Rise... | reverse complement strand
TGATCACTATATGCTACCAGAGACTACAGTCTGTCAGTAGCTTTCACACCGACACCATAGAGGATGAAACTGAAAAGTATGGAAGCCTCTCAATCTTCTCCCGCATCAACAAACTGGAGGAACCTACCTTTGCCTGGCACTATCTTCATGCACTTCGGGCAGTCAATACGGCACAGAGAAAAAGCATCCTTAATCTGGGCATCAACAAAGGATATGAGTTTCTAGGCATCCGACAGATGCTTACCACAGAGGAGTTTGCTTCCATAGCCATGACAGGTATAGACTACTCCGTATCAGCCATTAAAAAAGCACATACTGTCCTACCCTACGCCAACATCACTCTGCTCTGTCACAATATCAATGACCTGGATACCCTGCAGCTCCCCAGACAGGATCTTATCATCTCTATCAGCACGCTACAGAGCCCGGCCATCAACACCAAGGTATTGATCATGGATCTGGTACAAAAAACCCTGCGTACAGAAGGGGCACTCATCCTCGGATTCCCCAATGCCCGATGGAGTGACGGAGAGCTCATTTATGGGGCGAAGGCACCCAATTATCCCTACCCGGAAATGTCACTGCTTATCAAAGATATCTACTGGATCAAAAAATACCTCCAACAACATAAATTCAGAGTGACGATTACAGGAAAAGAGTACCTGTTCTTGACGGCTTCAAGGATCGGTATCAAATAGGTGTATCCCGGGTTTATTTGCCATTAAGGCAAAGTGAGTATAGTTCCAAATTATTATTTACTACATACAAGGAGTTCAACATGGCAATTAATGCATTGAAAATGGCAAAATTTTGTAAACCTTTCCGTATCCTATTGGGTGCAGCACTCATCGGATATGGCTACTATAGCGGTAACAGCTGGTTCTATCTGGGGGCACTGCCTCTCCTCGCTGGGCTACTGGGACTCTGCCCGGCATGTGCAGTCACAGGCCAATGCACGATCACCGGCAAAGCGAAGTAACGAGTGAAAACCCTACTTCATATCATCGGTTGGACAGTAGCTGCACTGCTTCTGCTTCAACTGATCAAAGTCGATATCCCAGAGCCACCAAAAGCAACTCTGGCAGATGCTATCCAGACACCAAAGCAGATCTCTGCGCTATTCAAGAAATCATGCAATGACTGCCACACCAATACCACTCACTGGCCTTGGTATGCCAACATCGCACCTATCTCATTTGAGGTACGGGGACATGTAAGAGATGGTAGGAGATGGCTGAACTTTGATATCTGGAATCAATATGATGAGAAGAAGAAGCAAGAGCGACTCAAGGGCATCGTCAAAACCATCGATATCAAGATGCCTCTTCCCTCTTATATCTGGGCACATCCAAAAGCCAAACTCACCAAAGAGGAGAGAGAAAGCATCAAGAAATGGGCACAGTCTCAAATAAAAGAGTAAATAGGACAAAAATACTCTTTTATTAATGCTTTTTTATGGTATAATGCTTCTATTACTTACTAAAAGGAGGCATTTATGCCAAAAATTAACAAATATGTAGACATCTCTGAAGTAGATAGAGAAGCCAAAAAAGACCTTATTGATAGACACTCACCATTTATCACATGCGCCGACACAGCCAAAGCTGGAGAGCCTTTTGAGGTCACAGTCAAAATGGGCAACGAGTATACACATCCTGATGACTTTGATCACTATATCGAATCAGTCACACTGTTCAACGGTGAGACCAAGCTGGCTCAAGCTACCTATATTCCAGGAACACTGGGCAACACCAAAGCACACAACACGACCACATTTACCATCATTCCTACAGGAAAGAAACTGAAGCTCGTAGCTCACGGCTACTGCACCAAGCACGGTATCTGGGAAGGTACCATGGTAGAGGTTACAGTAGAAGGGTAACCCCTTTCTACCGTACCGATACATTTAGAACCCCATAAACACCAAATTCTCATCACTCTTTAACACTCTTGTCCCTGCCGGGGTACCATTACTGATCCACAACGTACTTCCTTCATAATCCATAGCCTGCATAATAATATTGCCACCTAACGGATAGATATACAGAGGAAAAGAGCTATACGGTCCAGGGAATATATCTTTGAGTATGCCTGTACCAGCCTCCGTACCATCACTGTACCATGGTTCAAAACCATGTGTATCATCTCCCAGTATCACCACAATACTGTTCCCTGCTGCCACAAAATCTGATCCCAGTTTAAGATCATCCGGAAGGTCCTTGGTCAGCTTGGCACTGGAGCCGTCAAATACCCAGACATTGTTACTGGTCACACCGTCATCTGCACCGAAGAAAAGCTTGTCTCCTGCAATACAGAAGAGATTGGGATGAGATCCTACTCCCGGATTGGTATTGATATCTGCTGTAAGCTGCGTACCGGCCGTGGTACCATCACTCTCCCAGAGTTCTTCACCATGTACCCCATCATCAGCGGAGAAGTAGAGTGTATCATGATAGACAATCAGATTGTCAGGTTCAGAACTACTGGTGCCTGGACGGATGTCCTTCAGCATGAGTGTGTTGGGCACCGTACCGTCACTGACCCAAAGCTCTTTACCGTTCACACTATTACCATAGGCGGAAAAATAGAGTTTATCTTTGTAGACTACCAGGTTTGAGGGCTCTGATCCGGGCATACCCATGTTAATGTCAATAAACAGCTGCGTACCACCTGCGGTACCGTCACTGACCCAAATTTCACTACCATGGGTACCATCATCGGCAGAAAAATAGAGTTTGTTCTGATAGAGAACCATGTCAGAGATATTTGCCCAATTGGAACCTGGTCGAATATCTTTGAGCATTTTTGTGCCGGCTGCCGTACCGTCACTCATCCAGAGTTCATCCCCATGTATCCCATCATCTGCCGTAAAAAAGATATTGTTTCCTGATTGATAGATATTTCTGACATGTGAAGAGCTCTCTCCTGTTCGGATATCTTTGACTATTTTGGTACCGCTTGGTGTACCATCACTGATCCAGAGTTCATCCCCATGTATCCCATCATCTGCTGAGAAAAAGTATCGATCATCCCCTACTTTCACTATCTCACTCGGATATGAGAACTCTGTCGAACGATTGATGTTTTGGAGAAGTTCCGTACCGGAAGCACTACCGTCTGTCACCCAGAATTCACGTCCATGTGCCTCATCTATCGCACTGAAATAGACTTTATTCTGATAGAAAAAAGGCCTGCTGGGACGGGAGCTTTTGGCACCGCTGTAGATATCTTTGAGAAGTTTGGTACCTGCTGTGGTGCCATCACTGATCCAGAGTTCTCGCTCATGTACAGCATTATCTCCGGTAAATACCAATCGGTTATTCATCGCACCTAGGCAGCAGGGATAGAGCTTTCCGGTACTCATAGCATTGCTGTCTCTGAGAAACTGTGTGCCTACGGCAGTACCGTCACTGACAAACAGAGATCCTTGCTGTGATGTAAAAAAGAAATGTGTACCTGCAACCGTCAGAGCACGGGGATCTGAACCGGTAGGTCCGGCATAGACATCTTTGAGCAGAATTGTACCACCAGCTGTCCCGTCACTCTCCCACAGCTCATGACCGTGGCTGCCATCATCGGCAGAAAAATACATTTTACCGTTATACTCTACAAATCCTCGTGGATATGAAGAAGCAATAGGATTGATATCTTTGAGTAGCTTGGTACCTGAAACTGTTCCGTCACTCTCCCAAAGCTCTGTACCGTTGGCTGCATCTTGTCCTACAAAGTAGACTTTACCATGATAGGCAAAGAGCTTATACTGTGCATCATAGTACAGATGCGGAGGGGAAATTGTCTGAAGTTTTTGGGTATTGGCTGCCGTACCGTCACTGATCCATAGCTCAGTTTCATCCATACTGTTCTTTGCGATAAAGAAAAGCTTGTTACCCACTACTGCAAATCTTTCGGGATCAGAACCTGTATCTCCGGGAATAATATCTTTGACCAGATGTGTACCTGATTCTGTACCGTCACTGACCCAAAGCTCCCTGCCTTCATTCTTGCTTTCATAGGTAAAAAACAGCTTACACCCTACTGCTGCTGTTTCCCTCGCCAACATATCCAAAAACCCACTGTTACCAAAGGATTTGATTATCTCTGTTCCACCTGGAGTGCCATCACTTCCCCATAATGACAAATGATTTTTGCCATCATCCGCAAAAAAATAGAGTCTGCTGCAGGCAGCTGTCAATCCATAAGGATAAGAACCATTAACCCCTTTCCAGATATCCTTGAAGAGTCTGGTACCTGCCGATGTACCGTCACTCACCCAGAGCTCTACGCCATATGCTTCACTAAGTGCCGTAAAAAATATTTTGTTATCAAATAGTACCATCTCATCAGGATTGCTTCCTGACTCTTTTTGATTGATATCTTTGAGAAGCTGTGTGCCACCTGCAGTACCATCTGTGATCCAAAGCTCAAAGCCGTGTGCTTTGTCTCCTATCGCCATCAGGCGCTCTCCCAAACTGGCACCTGAGCCTCCGCCACCACCACATGCTGTCAAGAGTGATACTATGACCACTGTAAGTATATAGCCGATATATTTCATCTTTACCCCTTTCAGATCAATTTGAGTTGCCTCATCTTTTATTATACTGCTCTATTGTGACATGAAAGTGACATTTGCTCTTTTTTTATGGTTCGTTTTTCTCATTTTCACGCTATAATACAGCCATGAAAAATCTCCACAATGCCCTACAGCTCAAACAACTCCATATCCTTAAGCAACTGGGATACAACTATACCGATACTGTGCCCTCAGAACTGGAAGCAGATAGCATGGATCTGCCAAACACTATGGCAAAGCTTCTCGATGCCACACAAGCATGTCATCTCTGTGAGCTCAGTAAAAGCAGGCAGAAAACCGTCTTTGGGGAGGGAAATGAAAATGCTGATATTCTCTTCGTCGGTGAAGGACCCGGGGCTACCGAAGACAGTACGGGCAGACCTTTTGTGGGTCGTTCGGGAGAGGTACTGACCAAAATGATTGAAAATGTCCTGCATATCCCAAGATCACAGGTCTATATCGCCAATATCGTCAAGTGCAGGCCACCGGACAACCGCACACCTACGGAGTCTGAAGCCCACACCTGTCGTCCTTTTCTACAGAAACAGATCGCACTCATCAAGCCTCGTATCATCGTTACACTGGGTGCGACAGCATACAGATACCTTACCAATGATGACAGTCCCATCAGCAGAGTACGAGGTACGATCATACAAGGGGATGGACACAAGATCATCCCTACCTTTCACCCCAGTTATCTCCTGAGAAATCCCTCTGCCAAAAAAGAGGTATTGAGCGACCTGCTAAAAGTCAAAGAGCTACTTTAAAAACCCCATTGGGGTTCCTTCTGTGGTATTCAAGTCCGTACCGCCTATTTTGACACCCTCTATCCATGTTTTGTTTTCTTCCCGGGAGAAGAGGTTAAACTCTACCGCAAGCTTTCGTGTATCCACAAAGACAAACTCACCCCTGAGTATATAGTTTTCATCATCTTTGCGCCAGTCTAGCCAGGATATCTCTTTGCTTTGTGTAAGATTTTGTTCTTGAATAAGGGCATGGAGCTTTTCGATAGAGACTGAGTTTTGGAGTGCCGCACTCAAGAGTGCCTGTGCCTCAAAACTCTTGTTTTGCTTGAGCAGTCCCGCAAACAATACTGCCTTCTCTTTATAGGGTGCCACATCCATGACAGCCTTGATCTTGAATCCGCCGTAAATCAACAGACCAGCGATAATAATTTTATAGCCCGGCTTCATGTGTCTCTTCTTTTTTACTCATGAGCACACCCAATGTGATCACGATAGGCAGTGCCAGCCCCAAAAGGTAGCTCGGGATATGAAGCAACTGGTTCTTGCTCAGATAAAAAAAACCGACAAACAGCAGCAAGTAGGCACCCAATCTCATAAATGAGAGTGATGCCCTCGAATCTCTAAGTACCTGAACCAGTGATCTTCGGTGCTGCTTCATACGCTGTTTTTCCTCATGGATGGCATGTTTTAGCGCTGCTGTGTCATTTGCAGGCATCTCTTCCCCATAGAGATCATGAGGATCTTCGATCTTATCCAGTGTATCCCTGTCATCATCAGGTATCGCACTGCCGCTTTCGAGCCTGCTGTAAACCATCTGACTATAACTGAACATAGAGGCACCCAGCACCAAGGAAGCGCTGATAAAGGCGATCTGGGCATTCAGCAGCCAGTCATACCTGCCCAATACAAAAGGGAGGACGACCAACAGTACCTCTGCACCAACAAACCATTTGAACATCCTAAGCATCAGTATACATCATCCTCATCATCCTCGTCAAATGTGCGTCGTTTGTAGCGGGGGTCTTCTGCCAGCTCATCTAGAGAAGCTTTCTGCTTGACATAGGCTTTGTAGACATTTAGAATCGCCGCTGCTATCCCCCATACTACGCCCAACCAAAAAAGCCACTCATAGCCGAACCACTTACGCAACAGATAGCCAAGCCCTACACCAATAAGCACTGCTACCACGATGGAAATGCCTAGGCTCAGCCCATCCGCTGCATCAACAACTTTTTTCATCTTTGGATCGTTTTCGTTCATGGGTTCCTTCTTGTCTGTTTTGGGTAGTTAATGAGCCTTTCGGCGAGAGTGTGCCCGTCGTTTGTATTCCCATAATGGTGCGTTAAAACGCACCCTATGGATATAAACATTATGCTTCGTCGGCAATAATCCTCATGGATTCATAAGCAGCTGTGATCGCGGTATCGATCATCTCATCTGTGGTCGCTACTGAGATAAAACCCGTCTCGTATGCCGAACAAGCCAGATAAATACCCCGACTCAACATCTCTCGGTGAAAGAGAGCAAATGCTTTTTCACTGTTTTCCTGTGCATCATCAAAATTCATCACAGGTTTGTCACTAAAGAAAAATCCGAACATACTGCCTCTGACATCTGTCACGAAAGGGATATCCTCGGCATTCGCTGCTGCTTGAAACCCCTCCGTCAATCTCTTGGCTTTGGCTGCAAGCTCTATATAGACAGAGGGGTTGGACTTGAGCTTTCTGAGGCTTGCCAGTCCTGCCGCCATGGCCACTGGGTTGCCGCTCAGCGTACCCGCCTGATACACGGGGCCTTCCGGAGAGAGGTGGGACATGATGGCGGTACTGGAAGCAAAGGCACCTACGGGCATACCACCGCCAATTACCTTGCCAAAGGTGACGATATCAGGATTGACTGCCGTGATCCCCTGTGCCCCTTTGAGAGAGGCTCTAAATCCACTCATCACTTCATCAAAGATCAACAGTGTACCATGCATATCACAGAGTTTTCGGAGTGCTGTAAGAAACTCTTCTTCTGCGGGTACCAGTCCCATATTGCCTGCGATGGGCTCTATGATCACACAGGCGATCTCCTCACTGTCTCTAAAACATGCCGTAACACTCTCGATATCATTATAGGTCGCCAGCAAGGTATGCTTGGTCAGGTCTGCCGGTACCCCTGGACTGCTTGGTGCACCAAAAGTCACGGCACCTGATCCTGCCTGCACCAGCAGTGAGTCACTATGCCCATGATAGCAGCCCTTAAATTTGATAATATTGTCTCTGCCTGTCACTCCACGTGCCAGTCTGATCGCTGACATGACCGCCTCAGTACCGGAACTGACAAAACGTACCTTATCGATCTCATCAAACAGTGAGACGATCTCATTTGCAAGCTCTGTCTCCAGCTCTGTGGGTGCACCGAAGCTCAAGCCTTTTTTGGCTGTTTCGATCACTGCATTTTCGATATCCTTGTCTGCATGCCCAAAGATCAGTGGCCCCCAACTCTGTACGAAATCCACATAACAATTGCCATCAATATCAAAGAGATAGCCACCTTCACCTCTCTCCATAAACGGAGGCGTACCACCCACACTGCCAAATGCCCTGACCGGAGAGTCCACACCTCCGGGAATTACCTTGTTCGCTGCTTCAAATGCCTTCATACTGTTGTCATATGCCATACACATACCCCTAAAAATAATATGAGAGATTATAGCATTTCCTCTGTTTAACCCGGATTTAACCAGGATGAAATCTATGAACTCTAATGCATATTTCGGAATAATGTCCCTCATGAAAACCCTACCCATCACCCAAGTCCTGCCAGAAGTTAAATCCACGCTTCAAAAATATAGCACTGTCATACTCCAAGCCCCTCCTGGTGCAGGGAAAACCACAGCATTGCCCTTGGCACTCCTTGATGAGCCTTGGCTGCAAGATAAAAAGATCATCATGCTGGAGCCTCGCCGCCTGGCTGTACGTACTTCAGCTGCGCGTATGGCTGAGATGCTGGGTGAAAAGGTAGGAGAGCGCATAGGCTATCAGATCAAGATGGACTCGGTACAAAGTAAACAGACAAAAATACTCATCGTCACAGAGGGTATACTCACACGCAAACTCCAAGCTGATCCCAGCTTGGAAGATATAGCACTGATCATTTTTGATGAATACCATGAGCGTTCACTGCATGCAGATCTCTCTTTGGCTTTAGCCTTAGAGTCTCAGGCTGTACTTCGTGAAGACCTGAAGATACTCATCATGTCTGCAACACTCAACACTGAAGCCCTCTCTAGCATGCTGGATGCACCCATCATCCAAAGTGAAGGACGAGCCTATCCGGTGGAGCGGTATTACCTTGAGCCCAGCACCCTACAGTCCAGTAAAAAAGAGTTGCCATTTTATGTACATAAACGTATTTCTAAACTGCTCGGGGAAGAAGAGGGAAGTATCTTGGTTTTTCTACCAGGTATACGGGAGATAAAAACAGTCGAAAAACTTTTACTAGAGGAGAAATATCATGATGTGTACATCTCTACCCTCTACGGAAACCTAAGCAAAGAGGATCAAGACAAAGCGATAAAAGCAGCACCAAAAGGCAAAAGAAAAGTCGTACTCTCTACCAACATTGCCCAAACTTCTCTCACCATAGAAGGTATCAAGATAGTCATAGACTCCGGGCTTCAAAATCTCTCTGTCTTTAATCCCTTCTCAGGCATGAACAGCCTTCAAAGACACTTCATCTCTGAGGATGCCGCCACCCAAAGAGCAGGACGAGCCGGAAGGCTGAGTTCGGGCAAGGCCTACCATCTTTGGCATAAGTCCAAGATACTTCTCAAACATGACATCCCTGAAATCCTCCAAACAGACCTCACACAGCTGGTCTTGGAGCTGGCACTTTGGGGGAATGATGATCTCCATACCCTCACATGGCTAGACAGCCCCTCACCCACTGCCATCACCCATGCAAAAGAACTACTCGAACAATTAGGTGCAGTGGATAACAAAGGCACCATCACCCCACATGGTAGAGCTATGAGTAAGTTTGGACTGCACCCCAGGCTTTCACATATGATGCTCAAGGCGAAAGCATTGGACCTTAGCTATGAAGCTTCACTCTTAGCTACACTTCTTACTGAAAAAGATTTCTATACTTCACGCTCTACTGATATCAAAGAACGTATCGTTGTTTTACATGAAATACATAACGGAAAGCATACGCATATGCACTCTATAAACAGCAAACAAGCACAATACCTACTGAAAATAGCCAACAAGCACATAGCATCCGCGGGGTTGGCTTTAGCCGGTCAGCACACTATACATACCCGACTCCTAGGCATACTCCTAGCCTATGCCTACCCCGAACGCATCGCAAAACAACGCCATGCCAACACAGCTGACTATTTGCTAAGCAGTGGAAAAGGGGCGAAACTTCATGCAGATGACCTGCTCTCACAGGAACGTTTTCTCGTCATAGCAGACCTGGATGCCAAAGCCACCCATGCACACATCTATAAAGCCATAGCCATCACACAAGCAGACATAGAAACCTACCTCAAAGCGCAGATTACAGAGGGTGAAGCGCTTGACTGGAACGAAGAGGAGCAACGGGTAGAGGTACGACGGGTGAAGCGACTGGGAAGCATAATACTGAGTGAAAAACCTGTTAAGTCTACGCAGAGTGATGAGGTTACAGCATTGCTATTAGAAGCATTGGAAGCACTAGGGTTAGAGGTACTTCATTGGGATAAAGAGGCATTGGCCCTTAAAAAAAGGATTCATTTTTTACGCTTGCATAAACCCGATTTTCTGGGTCACCTAAAGCCCACCCTACAGGGTGATTTTGATACGTATCTGTTGGAAAATATGGATGAATGGCTTGCCCCCTATATACAAGGTATCCATTCTATACGAGGACTCAAAGGACTCAACCTACACAACATCCTCCGGGGACAACTAAGCTATGAACAGACCCAAATGCTGGATACACTGGCACCCGCCAAAATAAAGGTAGCCTCAGGCTCCAACATCGCTATAGACTACAGTACCCCTGCCCAACCCATCTTGGCCGTACGCCTCCAAGAGATGTTCGGTACAAGCGATACTCCCACTATACTACACGGCAAAGTAAAACTCATGATACACCTACTCTCTCCCGCTTCACGACCCATGCAGGTGACACAAGACTTGGCAAGCTTTTGGGCGAATACCTATGATGAAGTGAAGAAGGAGTTGAGAGGGAAGTATAAGAAGCACTATTGGCCAGATGATCCTTTGGTGGCGGTGGCTACTTCTCGGGTAAAGAAGAGGATGTAGCTTTTTCAATTTTTATAAGGGCAAGAGAGCGCTCTCTAACGTAACAGATCGCCTACACTTTGTCTGGGGTCTTTACCCTCGTAAATCATCTTGTAGACTTCGTTTGCTATGGGCAGGTAGATATTGCTGTCTTGTGCGATCTTGTGTAGGGCTTTGGTAGTAGGCACTCCTTCAGCGACTTCACCCAGCTCCTCCAGGATGACCTCCATATCTTTACCCTTGGCAAGCCCCAGTCCTACTCGAAAGTTTCGTGACATCGTAGAGCTGGCAGTTAGAAACAGATCCCCTGCACCTCCTAGAGAGAGAAAAGTCTCTGTCTTGGCACCGAAGGCTTCTCCAAAACGGGTCATCTCCACCAAGCCTCTGGAGATCAGGGCTGCTTTGGCATTGTTTCCCAGCCCTAAGCCTTCGCAGACTCCTCCGGCTATGGCAATGACATTTTTGTAGGCTCCGCTGACCTCTGCACCTACGACATCTTCGCTGACGTAGCCTTTGATATAGTCTGGGAGTGCCTCCGCATAGATCTGAGCCAGAGAGTGATTGACAGAGCTGATCTTGAGTGCTGTAGGCAGTGACTGTTGTACCTCAGTTGCAAACGACGGGCCGGAGATAAATGCCAGACGCTCAGCAGGCACGAAGTCACCATAGATCTCATTGAGAAAGGCACCGGTACTGGTCTCGATCCCTTTGGCCGCTACCAGTATCTTCTGTCCCTGATCTGTAAAATGCTCCTCCATCCAGCCTCGTACAAACTGTGCCGGGATCGCTATGATCAGATATTCATAAGACAAGGCCTCTTCTACTGATACAAAATGTGCTATCTCTCTGGGTGTACGGGAAGAGATCACCACTTCGTTGTTCTGGCTGTAGGCATGATAGAGTGCACTCCCCCATTTTCCGGCTCCAATGATCGCTATCTTCATGCAGGTGTCTCCTTTTGGGTGATCAATTCTCTAAATCTGTCCAAATCTTCATTGTAGCCCATACAGACGATCGTATCACCACTATCCAGCTTATGATCAATCCCGGAAGTGATAAAGATAAACTTATTGCTAAGCTCAATATCCAGCATCCCTACAAGCAAGATACCATACTCAGAAAAGTTTACCTCCTCCACCATCATCCCATGTAAAAATGATCCCTTGGGTATCAGCATCTCCCGAAATGATATCTTCGAATCATCCGAAATGAAACTATCCAACAGCTTGGTAGCCACTGGTCTGACCAGCATATTGTGTATGCGGTAGGCGCTAACCTTGTAGATATCGATGATCTTGTTGGCACCTGCCATTTTGAGCTTTTGGGTGGTATAGAGCGAGTCTGAGATCGCTACAATGGTGGCATTGGGATAGAGGGCTCGCAAAGAGAGCGTCAAAAACACATTGAGATGCTCATCTTCCATTACACAGACGATATAGCTGTCATCATCTATATGTAGTGCCTCCAGTTCCGCATCACTGGTCACATCGACCAATATCACATCCAGAAATTTGTCACTCTTTGCTTTTTCATAATACTCAGGGGTAGACTCAATAATATGTAGTCTAAAATGATCTGTACGCAGGCTTTTTGCCAACGATCTCCCCTGCCTTCCGTAGCCGAACAGAAAAGCCTGCTTATCCATGATCCGTGCCTTTATAGTTTTTCTTAAAATGCTCTATACTGATGCGCACACCCATCATCAGTAAAATATCATCATGCTCAAACTCCAACTCACGGTTGGGGTTGAAGATAAACTCCCCATCTATACCCCTCTGTATCCCCATAAAGAGTATTTTATATTGGGTAAAATCAATCTCATTGATCTTCTTTCCTATCAATTTCGCATGTTGAAAGACCATCACTTCGTCAATATTCGCAATATTTTTTCCTGTCAGGATCGCCTGCATACCGTTGTAGAGTATCGGCTGATGTATCGCTGTACGCAACATCACATTGGCCACATTGCTTGGGGTGAGAATGTGATCTACACCTGCGAGTTTGAACTTCTGATGCATACTCTCATCAGTAGCCCTAGCAATCACATGAATATCTCTGGAGAGACTCTTGACATTGAGTGAGATATAGATATTCTCGATATCGCTGTTGGTAAGACACAATACGGTAATATTGGCATACTTCAGGTCAAATTTTGAGATCACATCGTGACGGCTTGCATCATCATGGATCGCCTGATATCCATCTTTGATCGCCTGTCTTACTCTCTCTGAATCTTTGTCTATAATCACATAGGCATCTTTTAACTCTTCCTCTTGGCGCAAAAACATCTTTGCCAGTTGTCCATAGCCACAAATAATAATAAACTTATCATTTTTATTCAGATCCTCAATAATTCTATTTTCTTTCAGCTCATCCAGCTTTTCCGAAAATGCAGAAACGATAACTGAGGTGACAAACGAGATCATGGCAATACCACTGACAATAATAACCATCGAGACTGCTTTTCCCTCCGTGGTAACAGGAGAGATGTCGCCATATCCAACCGTAGATATCGTCACCAATGCCCAGTAAAAGGCATCAAACAGCGTAGTAATATGAGGATTTTTTGTCTCCTCAAAAACATAGATCGCTATCCCTGCTGTGACCACAATAAAAAGGAGTAGAAAAAGTAGTGTAAGAAGCTCAAATCTCTTGTTGGCAAGCACCTCTACGAACTGATTGATACTTTTTGTATACCTGAGTAGTTTAAATACCCTAAAGAGTACAAAAATACGGAGTATTCTGAGTGGTCTGTAGGCTGGCAGTATCGCCAAAAGATCTATGATGGCGGAAGGAGATACAATAAACTCAAGCTTACTTTTCACAATTTTTTTAACAGGGACTCGTAAAGAGAACGGCTTATGCAGAAATTTGGATTGCTCATGCTCTTCCATCACATACTTATGAAAATCACTATGTACCCAGAGGCGCAAAAGATACTCAAAAAGAAAAAGCATCGAGACGATATAGATATCATAAAAATCCATCCAGGCAGGGACGGGATTGCGCACCTCATACACCAGTATGGTTACAGAGGTCAAGATGAGAAATATCATCGTGGAGTCTATATACTTTTTGTAGGGATTGTCTGGATCATAAAAGAGGTCTTTGATAAACCCTTTTGTTTTCTGGTAGGCGGGTGAGCCGTTGAGCCAAAATGCCAGTTTAATAATTATTTTGGACACAGCCAGTTCCCCTTGTTTTTTATGACAGCCTCTGCTTGAGGAGCTGATTTACCTTGGCAGGGTTGGCAGAACCTCTGCTCGCCTTCATCGTCTGCCCTACAAAGAAACCAAAAAGCTTCTCTTTCCCTGCTTTATACTCTGCCACCTTCTCTTCATTGGCAGCAACAATCTCATCAATGATTGCAAGTATCGCACCGTCATCACTCACTTGTGCCAAGCCAAGCGATTCAATGATCGCATCAATATCACGACCTTCATGCACAAACATATAGTCCAGTACCTCTTTCGCACCTTTGCCAGAAACTGTGTCATCTGCGATCTTTGCCAGAAGGTCACCGAGTGTCGCTGCAGAGACCGGGGATGACTGAATAGAGATACTCGCCTTGTTCAGGCGACCGAGCAGTTCAGAGGTAAGCCAAGTGACTGCAGTTTTAGGCACAGCACCATGAGAAAGCATCTCCTCAAAGTAGACTGCCATCTCCTTGTCTGCTGTGATCACCAGTGCATCAATCTTTTTGATACCCAGCTCGGCTGTATAGCGCGCCACTTTTTCATCAGGAAGCTCCGGTATGACCTGTGCCTCTTTCATCATCGCTTCAGTAACAAGCGCAGGTCTCAGGTCAGGATCAGGGAAATAACGATAATCCGCACTGTCCTCTTTGCCGCGCATGCTCTTGGTAACCCCTTTGGCAACATCCCAGAGTCTCGTCTCCTGACGAACTTCCTGCTCATAGACCCCATCTTCGTAGGCTTCTGTCTGACGCTGCACCTCATAGGCAATCGCAGCTGCCACAAAGCGGAAAGAGTTGATATTTTTGATCTCTGCACGGGTACCAAACTCTTTTTGACCCACAGGACGGATGGATACATTGACATCACAACGGAAAGATCCCTCCTGCATATTGGCATCTGAGATATCCAAGTAGCGTACGATAGAGTGAAGTTTTTTAAGGTATCTGACCGCCTCATCCGCATTGCGCATATCAGGATCTGAGACAATCTCCAGTAGTGGTGTACCGGCACGGTTGAGATCCACTTTTGAGATCGCTCCGTCATGTATATTCTTACCGGCATCTGCCTCCAGGTGCGCACGCGTGATACCGATCTCCTTGCTACTTCCATCCTCAAAGTCAATGGTTAGGCTTCCTTCTCCTACGATAGGGATATCAAACTGACTGATCTGGTATGCCATAGGGCTGTCCGGATAAAAATAACTTTTACGATTGAATATAGATCTTTGATTGACCACTGCTTTGACGGCATAGCCGAAATTCATCGCTTTTTTGACTGCTTCAAGGTTGAGTACCGGAAGCGCACCGGGAAGTGCCAGACACGTAGGACAGGTATTGCTATTCTGCTGTGCTGCAAAGCTTGTGGGACAGTTACAGAATATTTTTGTTTTTGTATTGAGTTGCACATGCACTTCAAGACCAATAACGGTTTCAAACATAATGGTGACCTTGTAACGAATAAATTAAAATTAAATGATTATACCGTTTTGGTTATTTGAGAGAGTTTGTAGGGCTGTGGCAGGGCTGAAACAGGGAGGGATTTACCTCCTTGTTTATTCTTAGAAATCGTACGTTACACCGGCAGTAACAATATTTGCCTTTATGTTATCTTTGCCTTCATTATGCAGTAGGTTTTGATAATCTACCCAGATACCTAAGCCTTTTTCCTGATCTCCTTTTCCATCAAAGGCTCTGGATGCAGCAACAGGGTTATCTTTGCTGAGATCATACTCAAGCCCTATTCCGACACTTACGCCAGACGCATCATACATTTTTGAACCAGCTGGGATCTTAGGATGATCACAATCTATTTTCGTTTTACCATAACCTATCAAGCCATAGATATTCAACTTGTCTGTAATGGGATACTGAGGCTTTAGATAGATACCGTAGTGTGTAGTCTCAGCGAAGTCTTTATCGATACTGGCCTTAAAGGCTCTTGCCTCGATACCTATGTATTGGTTAAAGTCATATCCGATTCTGCCGATTACTCCATAGGTAGTCTCTTTAAGTCTGTTTCCTGTGGCACAGGCACAGTCTCTACTGGTACCGGACCAAAGTAGACCCAACCCGACATAGAATGGATTAATATCTGCTACCGGTGCTACAGGCACCACAGCAGGCTCTACATTTTTACCGGCGACCAGCACCCCGCTTGCCAACAGTGAAGCAAGTACTAATTTTGTCAT
>Ga0256827_10001290_pt1 | contig 15983 bp, 11 predicted proteins | sample CV84metaG_FD_185977 | JGI IMG/M metagenome (GOLD analysis project Ga0256827, IMG submission 185977) | Hydrothermal vent microbial communities from East Pacific Rise, Pacific Ocean - CV84 | ecosystem: Environmental > Aquatic > Marine > Hydrothermal vents | place: Pacific Ocean: East Pacific Rise... | reverse complement strand
AATTTCTTTAGCAGTCACATTTACAGGGTATTCTGCCGCAGGATACGGATCGATACCTAATTTACGTAGTTCGTTTAATGAGTTTCTTCTGATTAATTCCTGTTCGCTTAAAGCCATTATAATCGTTTTTTAAAATTTTTGCAAAGATATATTTTTAAATTTATTTAAAGCCTGTGAAGCTTCAATACTTTTTACTCCCGGATTTGTGGCATCAGACCGCCATCCGGCACATGATAAACAAGAGTTGTAACCTTTTACAACAAAAACAGTATAAGAAATTACAATAAGGCTGCTTAGATAAAAAACATTACATATTGATGAATGACATGTAGGAGCTGGTTCTTTAATAGAATCAGCTTTTTTATTTGTTAATAATTTATCAATTATGCACAAAATACAATAATGCGGGCTGAAGTCTCGTTAATAGTACTAAGTTTGTAAAAGAATTAACCATAAATACCAGAAATGAAAAGAGTAAAATTATTATTAGCATTGGCTACTATAAGTTTATTAATGATGACCGTAGCATGTGATAAGGATAAAAAGGACGAACCTACAGATCCAATAATCACTAAGAAGTGTTATCTCACTCAAATGATTTGGGAAGAAGATAAGGATACTATCACATTTGAATACGACAACAATCACAGAGTAATTAACATTAAATCCGGGACCAACTGGAACGATGTGATTGACTATAATGCGGAAGGCAAGATTGAGAGAATAACCAACTTTATCAATGGCGACGACAGGATACGTGCCTCGTATGAATGGGAAGTAAAAAAAGTTACTATAACAACGGATTATAAAACAGAAGAAGGCGTATGGGAGACCGAAAACCACAAAGTAATCATGGAGCTCGACTCCAAAGAACAGGTTATCAAAGAGAGAAAATATATTTTATACGAAGAAAACTGGAAAGAATACTCTTATATTGATCATACATGGTTAAACGAGAATAAAGCTGAATCGACTTATTGGGTAAATACCGACACCAAAAAAGAGCTGGAATATCTAAATAAATTCATGACATTTAGAAAAATGTTTCCTGTGTTTACAAAAGACTATGTCAAAAACAAGCTTATTAGCTATGAATACGATAATAAAAATAGTTGGACAGACTCTTTCTATGGATATTTTGATCTTAACCTATCGAAGAATAATGTTACAAAAGAAATACAGTTTGATATGAATGGCGATGAAGTATCAAGAACAGAGTATTCTTATGAGTATAACGAACATGATTACCCAAGCAAAACAATAATGAAATGGACTTATAATTCCGAAATTGAAGTAGAAACATTTTTACTTAAGTATGATTTCCAATAAAATAAGACCATACAAAATATTATTTGAAATAAATATAAATAAGATAAGCAAAAAATATTATTTTTGCTGTTGAAAACTAAAATTTACAAAAAATGACAAAAAGATTTTTACTAGCTAGTCTTGTAATGTTAATGGTAGTGTTGACGTCTTGCTATAAACAGCAAGAGGAGGCCGTCCTTACAGATTACGACATTACAATGACCAATTATGACACAGATTTTGATTTTAAAACATACAACACCTTTACCATAAGGGATTCTGTTTTAATCATCTCCGATTATTTAACCGATGCACAAATTGCAAAATTCTATAAAGCCGGAGGAGGCAATGAGAAGATTTTGGCTAAAATCAGCCAAGAATTTGTGGCTTTAGGATATACTAAGGTATCAGCAGGTGATGGTGTAGATCCTGACTTTGTAGTTAATCCTACAGCTACATTTATGCAACAAACCGATTATTACTACTCACCAGGTTGGTGGTGGGGATACCCAGGCTACTGGGGATATTATGGTTATTGGAAATCGGAGAAAAACACCGATTATTACTATTATCCATGGTATCCAAGCTGGGGTTATTCTTATTCGTATACCTACGAAACCGCTACGCTTATTATTGAAATGTTAAATGGTGATTCTGTTAAAGAATACCTCGACTGGTTAGAAGAGAGCGGCCCCAATCCCGATCCTTCCGATGCCCCAAAAGTACAGCTTAATTGGAATGCTACCATATCTGGTATTGCCTCTACTACAGCTGACTATAATAAAAGCAGAACAGAAAATGGTATTGAAGAAGCTTTTAATCAATCACCATATTTAAAGAAATAACCCAAAAAAAGAATACAATGAAGAAAATATTTATAGCATTAACATTAATCATGGTTTTGGGTTTCTCTACAGGAGTAAAAGCTCAAAATGCAGATGCCACAGGATTTATTAAAACCTATGCCCAGCCCGGAGGTTTACTCTCTTTCGACTGGATTATAGGAGTACCTGTAGGTACTATGAGTAGTAATTTTATCGACAAAACATCTACCCGCGGTTTCAATATGGAATACCGTTATCTCTTCAATTCACCTATCAGTGTTGGTGGTGGTTTCAGCTGGCAAGGCTTTAGTCAGAAATTTGACAGAAGTACTTATGAATTCGAAAGTGGTGCTATCACCTCTACTCGCTTTAATTACCTTTATACCCTTCCTCTTTATGTGAATTTCCATTATTATCCCGTAAAGAGCAATTACATTTATCCTTTCGTGGGTATTAATGTGGGTGCCTATTGGGTAGACAAACAAGATCAAATTGGCAGATATTATATCCAGGACGAGAATTGGCAATTTGGTTTCATGCCTGAGGTGGGCGCTTTGTTTAAGTTCGATCCTTATGCCGATTTCGGAGTGACTGTTAAAGTAAGATACAATTACATTTTATATAACGAAGGCAGATACAACGATTTATCTCAGTTAAACATCTATCTGGGTGGTACCTTTGTTTTTTAATAAGACCACTTTTTATAAAAAAGAAAGCGAGGATCAATATGGTTCTCGCTTTCTTTTTGATTATATATCACCTTATTCCCAATAAATGATATCGCATTTCTAATTACGCAATCATTATTCCGAAATAACAAAAATAATGTACATTTGTCAGAGTGAAGGATTTCCTGAAAAAATACCAGCTGTTATTATCTGTCATACTGCTTTTAGTGATGATGTTGGTTTATATTTCGCCCAATACCAAGCTTACCGAAGCCAATAATAAAACAGCCTCACAAATACAAAAGCAAATCCAGTCTGATAAACTCGTTTTAAATGCCATACTCCTGGACTTGCAAGAAGTATTAATTACCAATGGCAAAACAGCTTACGAGAACAGATCGCTGAAATATCAAAATCAATATAAAGATAGATTTGCTTTTTTTCTTTATCAGGGTTCCGAATTGGAACTATGGACCGACAACCATATCCCTATTCCAACAAACTTCGATTCTATTTCGGCAGAAGCCTATCAGATATTTGGCTCCTATAAGGTATTGCAAACACATATTACGTTTCAGCAGTTCAATATCATAGGACTACAAATAATAAAACTTGAATACCCCTGGCAAAACGACTATCTGGTAGATCACCTCGCTCCCTATTTTAATATCACTTCCGAGGTGTCGGTCTCATCGGAGCAAGGCATCCCCATACATGATGCTTCTCAAAAAACACTGTTCTATACCAATCTAACAAAGATATATACTTCGGAAAGTGTGACCTTATTACCATTTATACTTTTTATATTATCGTTTCTGTTACTCACCTTAATATTAAAACAAGTATTACACAAACTACAAAGGCATCACCCTTATATAACCTTAGGTATTTTTTCTTTTATAACAGTGTTATGGTTTGTGGTTCACTTATTTTTAAAACTGCCCGGTTCGCTTGTTCAAAGTCAGTTGTTCTCGGCATCCTTATTTGCCAGCACCTATGTTAATTCTTTGGGCGAATTGTTTTTTGGAAGTTTAGCCATTTTGGCCATTGTGATTTATTATTATTCGGAATACGAACAACGTAAAGAATCAAAATGGCGGATTGTCTTATATCTGGTGGTTTCAGGCCTAATGCTATATGCAATATTAAGTTTACTCAACAGCCTGGTATTCGATTCTCAAATCAATTTAGACCTTCATCGTTTGGCATCTTTAAACACTTATAGCTATGTGGTATTAGTGGTGGTTTTTATTTTACTATTCTCATGGTTTTTATTATTAGATCGCTGGTTAGGCTTATGGTCCTTTATTGATACTTCAAAAATATATCGCTCGGCCAAAACAAAATCATTGATATTTCTTTTATTTTCTACAGTTATCAGTACCGGCTACTTAAACCATCTGAATAATGAAAAAGAAAAGCTACTGATACAAACAAAATCCTTAAGCTTTAATCTGGAGAACGATCCTTTTCTGGAATATTCATTCCTGGAGAAAATGAAAGAGATATCCTCAGATGCTGAAATTCAAAAGATTTTTACTGATGACAAGATTGAGAATTACGATCAAAAAATCCTGACTTACATCAGCGACACATACTTTAGCCACTTAAAGAACTCTTATCATACCAGTCTTATCTTTTGCCATAAAGACAATTTAATCACCGTGCTCCCCGAGAATGTTGAAGTGCCTTGCTTCGACTATTTTAACGAGAGGATTGCCAATGCCAAAGACATCAACGGAAAAGACTGTTTGTATTTAGTAGAAAGCGAATTTCAGTACCAGAATTATATTGGAATTATTGACTATAAATACGATACCAGCTTCACTTCCAGAATCTTTATTGAATTTGTGTCGGCCGAAAAACCAAAGGAGATGGGCTTACCTGCCATCTTGGAAAAACCACATGAGAACCATATCAACTTCATGCGGAACTTTTCTTACGCCATTTATCAAGAAGGCATATTAACCGAATGGTATGGCAATTACGATTATAAACGAAAGATTAAAGATTATAGACTACCGGATTATAAGAATCAATTTTTTGAGAAAGATCATTTTAACCATTACTTATACTCCACAAATAAAAATACCATTGTTATCATTAGCAAACACAGCATAGGTGTTTTACAAGAAATAGCAGCTTTTGCCTTCGTCTTTTTGTTATTTGCACTTTTTCTTTTCTTAATGTATTTCCTTGTTTTTTCTACTATATTTAACTCTCCCATATCTAACTTCCAGGAGCGTATACAATACTCCATGATATTTTTACTGCTGTTCTCATTTTTGCTCATTGGGTCTTCGAGTTTATACTATATCTATTATCTGAACAACAGTAAAAACCAGGGGTTATTAATGGAGAAAGCGCATTCGGTATTAATAGAGCTGGAGCACAAATTAGGAGGCATGGACGAATTACAAGCCAACGACAAAGCTTATGTCGAAGGTTTGCTGATGAAATTTTCGGAGGTGTTCTTTACCGATATCACTCTTTACAGCAAAAGTGGTGAATTATTAGCCAGTAGTCGTCCCGAGGTTTTTACCTCTTCGTTAATATCGAGCCGGATGGATGCCAAGGCTTATTACGAATTGAAATTCCTAAAGAACTCTTTCCATATTCAGGATGAGAAAATTGGGAAACAGTCTTTTTTATCTGCTTATTTACCCTTTCAGAATCAGGAGAATAAGCCGGTGGCCTATCTGAACCTCCCCTATTTTGCCAAGCAATACGAACTGGAAGAGGAAGTATCGGGTTTTATTGTAAGCTTTTTAAATATTTATCTGTTCTTACTTTTTATCACCATTATTATTTCTATCATCATCTCTCGTTACCTGAGCAAGCCTCTTTTATTGATAAAAAGCAAGATGCAACACTTGGATCTGGAGCAGAAAAACGAAAAAATAGAATGGCATAAAGATGATGAAATTGGGGAATTGGTAAAAGAATATAACCGCATGGTGGATGAACTGATTTTAAGTGCTCAAAAGATGGCCATCACCCAACGTGAATCGGCCTGGCGCGAGATGGCACAACAGATAGCGCACGAAATAAAGAACCCGCTGACACCTATGATGCTCAATGTTCAATACCTACAAAAGGCCTGGAAAGATGGCGCCGAAGATTACGAAGAACGGATGTTAAGAATTACCGAAGGTCTGAAAGAACAAATTACGGTATTGAGCCATACGGCAGAACAGTTTGGCACTTTTGCCACCATCGACAAAACTTCTCCGGTATTATTAAATGTAAAAGAAACTATCGAAGATGTGGTATCTGTCTTTAACTCAAAAGAACACATCAGCTTTAAACAAATTTACAACAGCCCTGACAATATCGTATATATCGATAAAAATCAGATGATCAGAATACTCAACAATATCTATAAAAATGCTATTCAAGCTATTGGCGAGAAAGAAGAAGGAGAAATCATCACTCATGTAAGCCGGGCAAATAATGAACTAATAATAGTAATATCCGATAATGGATGCGGCATAAAACCCGAGGAAATAAATAATATCTTCGAACCCCATTTCACAACCAAATCCGGTGGTATGGGATTAGGTTTATCCTTAGTAAGAAGAATGATTGAAAATACAGGTGGCCGTATTACTGTGAAATCCATAGAGAATAAAGGAAGCCATTTTAGCATCTCAATACCTATGAAACAATAAGCTTGTCATTTTGGCAGAAAAAACCCCTATTTTTGCAATGGCATAGTTTTAGACCTATGGCACAACAATTAACCTAATAATATTCGAAATTTATAAAAAGTAAAAATATCATATAATGAGTGACTCAATAGAAAAAGTAAAAACCCTGATTATAGGGTCGGGTCCTGCCGGATATACGGCAGGTATTTATGCAGGTCGTGCAGAATTAAAACCAGTAATGTATCAAGGTATGCAACCTGGTGGACAATTAACCATTACTACCGAAGTAGAGAATTTCCCGGGTTATCCCGAAGGGACTAATGGTCCTGAGATGATGGAAGACCTTAAAAAACAAGCCGAGAAATACGGAACCGATATCCGTTGGGGCGAAATTGTGGAAGCCGACTTCAGCAAAAGACCTTTTATCTGTAAAGCCGACGACGGTAACACCATTGAAGCAGAAACAGTTATTATTGCTACCGGTGCCTCAGCACAATGGTTAGGATTACCTTCGGAAAAAGAATTTAACGGTGGTGGTGTTTCGGCATGTGCTACCTGCGACGGATTTTTCTATAAAGGAAAAGACGTAGCTGTAGTAGGTGGTGGCGATACTGCCTGCGAAGAAGCCTCATATTTAGCCAATATCACTAATAAAGTATATTTAATTGTACGTCGTGATGTACTACGAGCTTCAAAAGCTATGCAGGAAAGAGTAAAAAACAATCCTAAGATTGAAATTCTATGGAATCATAACACCAAAGAAATTGTAGGAACTACTCAGGGTTTCACAAAAGCGGTAAATGGTGCTATCCTGATTAATAACAAAACAAACGAAGAAAAAAAGATTGATATCGATGGTTTCTTTGTAGCTATTGGTCACAAGCCAAATTCTGATATCTTTAAAGGACAATTAGATATGGACGAAACAGGATATATCAATACCATTCCCGGTAGTGCCAGCACCAATGTAGCCGGTGTATTTGCGGCTGGTGATGTACAAGACCATACTTACCGTCAGGCTATTACAGCTGCCGGAAGTGGTTGTATGGCTGCTATTGAGGCTGAGCGTTTCATCAGTGAACAAGCTTAACATAAGCTTAACATATCCCACACTAAATATATAGTGTTTAAAATATAAATTAAACCTGTGAGTTAATAAACTCACAGGTTTTTTACATTTATACTCAACTGTGCTTTCTTGAACTTTAAGAAAAGAAGCATTTTTTATACCAATTTTCATAATCCGTAAGTCCATAGATTCTGAAAAAAAGTTACTTTTACATACTTTTTTAAAAAAAAGAATCATTTCGTAATAACACAAACATTTCTAATGAAAACCAAATGGAGTTTATTATTAGCGTTTATTCTATTTTTTATTTCAGGATTGCGCTCGCAGAACAAATCATTTACCAAAATTGCGTGTATCGGAAATAGCATTACTTATGGAGCATATATCCAGAATAGGATAAGAGATTCTTACCCGGCTCAGTTGAGTCAAATGCTTGGCGAGGAATATATAGTGAGGAATTACGGCAACAGCGGCAGAACCATGCTAATGAAGGGCGACTTGCCTTATATGAATGAAGAGCAGTTTTTTGATGCCATTGCCTGGAATCCGGATATCGTTATCATTAAATTGGGCAGCAACGATGCCAAAGCCAAAAACTGGAAATATGCCTCGGAGTTTGAATCCGACTACCAAAAAATGATCAATGCTTTCGATACGCTTTCTTCTCACCCAAAGATTTATTTGGCCACTACGGTTCCGGTTTTTAAAGAAGGCATAGGCATTGATGCCAAAGTGGTGAGAGAAGAAATTATTCCATTGATTAAAAAGATAGCCCAAAGAAACCATTTGGAGTTAATAGATCTTTATACGCCTTTCATCGATAAAGCCAAACTTTTCCCCGATAGTGTACATCCCAATGCTGAAGGGGCCGGCGAGATGGCAAAAGTGGTTTATCAGCATATTACCGGAAAACCGGGAGGCGTTGCCACTGTTATCCCCTGTACCAAAGGAAAGCAAGATCTGCGAGGACATCATTTTGTGATTGAAAGCCCACGTGTGGGAGCCGATTTTATTGAATATCACAGTCAAACTCCTCCTCCCTTGAATTCATCAGCCTATCACCAGTTACGGAAAGGGCTTACTAATTCATTAAAAAAATTCGAAGAAAAGAAAACCGCAAGAGTTGCTTTTGTTGGTGGTTCCATTACCTATAATCCCGGTTGGCGCGATAGTGTTTCTCAATATATCGAGAAACGTTTCCCCGAAACAGATTTCGAGTTTATAGCCGCCGGTATTCCTTCAATGGGCTCTACTTGCGATGCCTTTCGGTTAGAAAGAGATATTTTTATGACTGGGAAAGTAGATTTGGTTTTTGTCGAAGCAGCGGTAAACGATCATTTTAAAGGCCGGCCACAGAAAGAAATACAGCGCTCAATGGAAGGAATAATCAGACAGATTCATAGCAATAATCCTTCGGCAGATGTGATATTTATGTATTTTGTTGATCCTGAGATGATAAAAGACTATAATCGAAAAACAGTACCGGAGGTCATTCAATTCCACGATAAGGTGGCCGCTTATTATCAAATACCTGCCATTAACCTGGCCCGGGAAGTAACTGAAAGAATAGCCGCAGGAGAGTTTTCCTGGGATAAGGATTTCAAAAATCTTCATCCATCTCCTTTTGGGCAAGGAATATATGCCCATTCAATCATCGCATTTTTAGATCAGGCCTGGAACGAAAAGAATCAGAAGCCCTCAACTGAAGTGTTTCCAGAGAAATTAGATAAGGCTTGCTACGATATGGGAAAGCTGATTCCAGCATCGGAAATTCCTCTTCAAAAAGGATGGAAGTATGTTCAGGATTGGCAACCGGCAATAAAAGCAAATACCCGATCGAATTATGTGAATGTCCCCATGCTCATTGGCGATCAAACATCAAAGCCACTGAAAATTTCCTTTAAAGGAAATGCTGTAGGTTTAGCCGTAGCAGCCGGTCCCGATGCCGGTATTATTGAGTATAGTATCGATGGGGGAGCATGGCAAAAACAAGATTTGTTTACCAAACATAGTACCGCCTATCATTTGCCCTGGTATTTTATGCTTGCCGATGGATTGAGAAACGGAAAGCATATCTTGAAAATTAAACTTTCGGCAGAGAAGAACGAAAAAAGTATAGGCCACAGATGTGTGCTGAGATATGTTTTTGTAAATACTGATAAGTAATACCCAAATTAATAAACACTTATAAAAAGAAATAATGGTTAAAAATATTCTTCAAAGAAAAACAAAGTTCCTGATAATCCTGATAGTATTATTGTTATCTGTAAATAGTTTTGCTCAAAATAACATATTGAATGTAAAAGATTTTGGGGCAAAAGGCGATGGGAAATCAATGGATACAGAAGCCATCCAGTCTGCAATTGACAAATGTTTTACGATGGGAGGTGGTGAAGTCTTTCTCCCTACAGGGAAATATCTTGTTGGATGTATCGTCCTAAAAAGCAATATCAACTTAAATATCAGTAGCGGAGCCGTTCTGCTCGGAAGTACAAACAAAGATGATTATCAAATAATTGTTCCCAACTACCAATCACGAACCAATAATCTATATGTCAACCGCAGTATTCTTTACGCAGAGAACGTTGATAACGTATCCGTTACAGGCGAAGGAATAATTGATGGACAAGGAACCGATAAAGCTTTCAGTATTACCAGGCCACAAATAAACCGCCCTTTTTTAGCTCGGTTTACAAATTGCAGCGAGCTTGTTATCAAAGATATTACAATGCTTGAATCGGCAAATTGGACTTGTCATCTATTAGGTTGCAAAGGAGTGATCATTGATCACTTAAAAATAAAAAACACCGTACGTGCCAACCGTGACGGGCTCGATATTGATTGTTGCGAAAACGTAGAAGTTTCGAACTGTCAAATAAATTCTATGGATGATGCCCTTGTTTTAAAGACTACCGGCCCAGGCATAATGCGCAATATCAACATCACAAAATGCCGTGTTTCGTCACACGCCTCAGGAATAAAATTCGGAACCGAAACAAGCGGGGACTTCGAAAACATCACTATCTCTAATTGTGAGATATCGAATATTCCAGTTTATTCCGGACTTGCAATAATGACTGTTGATGGTGGAATAATGAAGAATATTTCCATAAATAATATAGTAATGGATAATGTAAATATCCCGTTTATGATTCGACTTGGCAACAGAGCCCGCCCTTATAAAGCAGGAATTCCAACACCTGAATCAGGCAGTATCGAAAACATCTCTATTAATAATGTAGTGGTAACAAATGCAGGGCAAACGAGCCATATTACAGGCCTGTTAAAAAAGAAAATAAAGAATATCTCATTTAAAAACATCAATGTACAATATCAAAATAAATACGAAAGAAAACCCTTAGCCTATAATAAGGTGCCTTTAAATGAAACAATGTATCCATCGGGGCAACTATATGGAAATAATTTACCGGCTTCAGCATTTTATTTCAGAGATATTGACGGCCTCTCCATTGACAGCCTCATCATTAATATTCCTAAAGCAGATACACGAGTGACAGCAGTCTTTGACAGAGTTGACAGTTTGCAATGCAGTAATAGCCAGAGTAAAACACTTTCCCCTACCCCATTTTTCTACTTACGGAATTCGAACAACTGTTATTTTGATAATTGTAGTAATTATGGTCACTCCGAATACCTTGCCATTACCGAAGAAAAAAGTTGTAAAGATGTTTTTATTCAACCCGAAGAATCTAATTTACATCAAAAATCAATACAAATCGTTCCCGCTTTATCCAATAAAACTTATGATGACATTTCAGGATTTTCTAACTATGAATTTCCTGAAAATGAAGTTATCAAAGGTGTAGAATGTGTTAAAATACAAGACCCAGTTTCTTTTCAATTGAAATCGAAACCAGAAAGCCTATCGAAGATTCTCTTTTTATGCTATTCAGAAAAACCCAATAATACAGTTTCAATAACAGTAAATGGCAAGAAGCACATATTGAAAGTATCGGGAGAAAGCTGGGGATGGAACAGCATTAGGACAATGGAAATCTCCGAATCGGCCAAGATGGATATTGTAATAAATAAGGCAGATGAGTCTTCACCTGTTTGGATTTCGAAAGTAGTTTTACAAGTTGTTCAAAAAACAGATTAATAAAACCTATGAATGATGAAAAGATAATTTCTTTTCCTCTATGCTTCCTCCAGAATCTCCTCGTCTTCAGTCTTTAAGTTATCAATAATAAACTCTTGCCTGTCGGGGGTATTTTTTCCCATATAAAAACTAAGGAGTTTGCTTACCGCCGAGTCTTTTTTGAGTATCACAGGGTCTAATCGGATATCTTCTCCAATAAAGTATTTAAACTCATCAGGTGAAATCTCCCCCAAACCTTTGAACCTGGTAATCTCCGGATTTCCTTTTAGTTTATTGATAGCTTTTTGTTTCTCTTCCTGTGAATAGCAATAAAAAGTTTTGGATTTATTCCTGACTCTAAAAAGCGGCGTTTGTAAGATATACAAATGCCCTCGCTTGATAAGGTCGGGATAAAACTGCAAAAAGAAAGTGAGTAAAAGCAAACGGATATGCATACCATCCACATCGGCATCGGTGGCAATTACAATATTATTATACCGGAGGTTGTCCATATCCTCATCAATATTTAAGGCAGCCTGTAACAGATTAAACTCGTCGTTTTGGTAGACTATCTTTTTGCTTAAGCCATAACTGTTAAGCGGTTTCCCTTTAAGGCTAAAAACCGCTTGTGTGTTCACATCTCGCGATTTAGTGATGGAGCCACTGGCAGAATCGCCCTCGGTAATAAACAAGGTTGTTTCTAATCTGTTTTCGCTTTTACTACTCAGATGTATGCGGCAATCGCGCAATTTCTTATTATGCAGGCTGGTTTTCTTGGCACTGGCTTTTACCAGTTTCTTAATCCCTGCCATTTCCTTTCTCTCCTTTTGGTTTTGAAGGATCTTTTTAAGGATAGCCTCAGCTATATCGGGGGTTTTATGCAAGAAATTATCCAGGTTTACCTGTACCAGATCATTGATGAAATTACGAACGGTTTGACCGTCTGGTTCCATATACTGCGATCCGAGCTTGGTTTTGGTTTGCGATTCAAAAATAGGTTCCTGCACCTTAATACTTAAAGCTGCCGAGATAGAAGTACGAATATCGGAAGGCTCAAAGTTCTTATTATAAAACTCTCTGATGGTTCTTACAATACTTTCTTTAAATGCCGCCTGATGTGTTCCGCCTTGTGTGGTATGCTGCCCATTGACAAAAGAATAATAATCTTCGCCATATTGTTTGGCATGCGTAAAAGCAAATTCAAAATCATCGAATTTCATATGTACGATTGGGTAACATATCTTAGCGTCAATCTCGTTCTGTAATAAATCCAAAAGACCATTTTTAGCAATAAACCGTATGCCATTAAAATATACGCTTAAGCCATTATTGAGGTAAGCATAGTTCCACAGCATCCGTTCGATATAATCGCTGATAAAATGGTATTTCCCAAATATCTTGGTATCCGGAATAAAAGTGATGCGTGTACCATCTTTTTCATTGGTTGGCATCACCTTATGATCGGCAATCAATTCCCCTTCCTTAAAGACCGAAATCTTAGTTTCGCCATTTCTGATAGATTGCACTTCGAAATAAGAAGACATCGCATTCACAGCTTTCGACCCCACGCCATTTAATCCAACCGCTTTCTTAAAGACTTTACTGTCGTATTTTGCTCCGGTGTTAATCTTTGAAACACAAGCATTTACCATCCCCAAAGGAATGCCACGCCCATAATCTCTAACAACCACCTTTCTGTCTTTTATCTCAATATCAATAGATTTGCCGTTTCCCATCACGAACTCATCAATGGAATTATCAATAATCTCTTTAATCAATACATAAATCCCATCGTCGTGAGCAGAACCATCACCCAATTTACCAATATACATACCCGGGCGTATGCGTATATGTTCTTTCCAATCTAATGATTTTATACTCGATTCGTTATAATTCTCGGACATGACAATCTATTTTGCTGCTAAAATACTGAAAGTATTGTATCCACTACTGCTATAGCTCAAAACTTACAAACAAAAACTGTTAATAAACCCTTCTTTTAACAGCTCATAATAGAATTTAAAGATAAATATAGCGTTTTATTTTACCTTTATGTATTAAAACTATATTTTTGCATCTCACATAAAAAATCATACTCATTATGAATACTATTATCAGATCCGATTTTAAATTTCCAGGCTTAACCAATGTCTATAAAGGGAAAGTAAGAGACGTATATACCATCAATAACGGCATCTTAGTGATGTTAGCCAGCGACCGCATCTCTGCATTTGATGTAGTGCTCCCCAAAGGGATACCTTATAAAGGACAGGTTCTCAACCAAATAGCCTCTAAGTTTTTGGATGCCACTGCTGATATTGTACCTAATTGGAAAATAGCTTCTCCCGATCCTCAGGTGACCATTGGAAAGAGATGTGAGCCATTTCCTATCGAGATGATTATCAGAGGTTATTTAACAGGTAGCAGTTGGAGAACCTACAAAAATGGAGCACGAGAAATCTGTGGTGTTCCATTGCCCGATGGCCTTCGTGAGCATGAGAAATTCCCAACACCTATTGTAACACCTACCACTAAAGCTGAGTTAGGGCTTCATGATGAAGATATCTCTAAAGAAGAGATTCTTAAACAAGGTTTGGTAAGTGCCGAAGATTATGCTTTACTTGAGAAATACACCATTGACCTATTTAAGCGAGGCAGCGAAATAGCTGATGAAAAAGGGCTGATTTTAGTAGATACTAAATATGAGTTTGGAAAGATTGGTGATGAAATATATCTGATTGATGAGATCCATACCCCCGATTCCAGCCGTTATTTTTATAAAGAAGGCTACCAGGAACGTTTTGATAAAGGTGAGAACCAAAAACAATTATCAAAAGAATTTGTAAGAGAATGGTTAATGGAAAACGGCTTCCAGGGACAAGAAGGACAAGAAGTTCCGGAAATGACAGACGAATTTATTGAGTCGGTTTCCGAAAGATATATTGAGCTATACGAACGTATTATTGGCGAAAAATTTGTAAAAGGCGATGTGAGTAAATTGCTCGAAAGAGTAGAAAAGAACATCAACGATTTTTTAGCAAAATAATGCTGCAAATTTATGTACATTTGCCCAATACATTTAATAACATTTGATGAATGCTATGAGATGATCCCATCTTAACTGAAAAAAGCAGGAGTCAGAAAACAAATAATTATGAATAGGATTTTAGTATTTTTTGCTGGTTTGTTGTTATCTTCACTATGGGTGTCTTGTAGTAAAGATTTTCAGATAAACGATGATTATAAGGATATTACTATTGTTTACGGTTTGCTTAATCCCAACGACAGCCTCAGTTATATCAGAATAGAAAAAGCCTTTTTATCGGATGGAGATATTTATCAGGCCGCACAAATCCCCGATTCTAATCTCTTCCCTAATAAGCTGGAAGTAGATTTATTCGATGATAACGGAAATAAGGTAGTAACTTTTGATACCATCACTATTTATAATAAAAACGAAGGTATCTTTTATGCACCTGTGATGCAGGTTTATTATGCCAGAACCAAACTCCTGCTAAATGATAACGATCTTTATACTTTAAAAATCAGAAATCCTAAAACCGGAGAAAAACAAACAGCCAAAACAAAACTTATCAATGGAAGAACTGTAAAAATTGATTATCCTAACTATAAAATAGATTTTACGAAGAGTAAGGATATTGTGTTTACTTCAAAAAAAGATATCCGCTTATATCAGGTAAATATCAGGTTCCACTACGATGAGATTGACATCCATACTAACGACACCTCTCACCTTTACGTCGACTGGCTTCAAGGCTCCGTTAAATCGCAGTTCCTAACAGGAGGCGAAGAATTGAAATCACCTTATTCGGGACAGGGCTTTTACGATAATTTATCCAATAAATTATCGGGAACTGATATTATCCGTTACGTAGGACAAGTAGAAATCATCCTGAGCATGGCCGATGATGTTTTTAATACTTATATGGATATCAATATGCCTAGCGCTTCGTTGGTGGTTGACCGACCAGCTTTCTCAAATATTGAAAATGGTTATGGTATTTTTGCCAGTAGGACTCAGAAAATTAAAAACACCACCCTTTCGGGACCATCACAAGCCAAACTCATTAAAATCGAAGACTTGCACTTTAGTGTAAGACCTCCAAATTAAGCGGAACAAATACCAGTGAGTAAGCTAATAATATCTTAAAAATTTGTGAAATTTAAGAATTCAGGTATCTAAATGCATAATTATGTATATTTGCCACTTAAAATAAATTAAAAAAAAGAAAAATGAAAAAATTATTATTTATTGCCATGATTGCAATCATGAGCTTACCATCGTGGGCTCAAAGCGAAAACGATTATATTGAAATGGAAAGAACTGTTTTGCAAACCGAGCGA
>Ga0256827_10001289_pt1 | contig 15993 bp, 16 predicted proteins | sample CV84metaG_FD_185977 | JGI IMG/M metagenome (GOLD analysis project Ga0256827, IMG submission 185977) | Hydrothermal vent microbial communities from East Pacific Rise, Pacific Ocean - CV84 | ecosystem: Environmental > Aquatic > Marine > Hydrothermal vents | place: Pacific Ocean: East Pacific Rise... | reverse complement strand
TTGCTTGTTCATGCTTATGATTTTAAGCAAAAGCAGCACATCTTGGGGCTTCATTTGTATTTTCTATATTATTATATTGCATATCGCGATATGCAATATGGTCTATAACTTGTAATTTAGCTATTCTCTTTAACGTAATTTTTCTTATTTGCAAAAAAAACATCAATTAGCATCAAACACTTGACCTTATTTGACATTATTTTGTAAAATAAGCTATTTATTTGATGAAACGGGTTCTTATTTGCTTAATTTTATTATCCAATTCATCTATTATCCCCCAATATGATTTTTTATCTCTTAGTTTATTCACACGAGCAAATCCACAACAAAAGTCCCAAACAGTATCGTAAATTGGAGGAATTACTTATTTTCCATTTTCATCAATAAAACCAAATTTCAGATCTTTACTTTTATAGGTTTTCCAACAGCAATTCTTCCTTCCGATAATTTACCAACATATTTGTATTTTATTTTTGCTCTTTCTATTGCTTTCATAATTCTTGCATTTATTAAAAGCAAAGAAAGTATATTCCAATGCCGAATGGTGTCGGAGTAGATTTATTAGGTGATTTATATTCACTTTCCACTACCCAAACTCAAAAACACGACTTTTTGAGCAATAAAATTCATCAAAAAGAAATTATTCCCCTACTTAAAATATATTCAAAAATTTTAAATATGTCTTTATTTTAAATACAGCAGAAACATGAAATATCACCTAATCTTATACCTAAATAAACTCAAAAATAGCTATTTTTTTTATCTTGTATTTATACCCTTTTTTTTTCTACATTTACCGTTCAAATATAAGTTACAAAAATTAACATATAAATATGATTAGCAATAGGTTAGAAAAAGAGCTTAACAATCAAATGAATGCTGAATTATACTCAGCATACTTATATTTATCGATGTCCGCATATCTTTCTGAAAAGAATTTGAATGGTTTCTCTCATTGGATGAGATTACAATTTGAAGAAGAACAATCTCATGCCATGAAATTGTTTCAATATATTCTTGATAGAGGAGGAAAAATTAGTCTTGAACAAATTGAAAAACCTAAGACCGTTTGGAAAGATATTATCGATGTATTTGAGAATGTTTTGGAACATGAACAAAAAGTCACTGGCCTCATTAATGAGCTTGTAAATATTGCTATGGAAGAAAAAGACCATGCTACTGTTGTACTTTTACAATGGTATGTGAGCGAACAAGTAGAAGAAGAATCCAGCGTATCAGATATTTTAGACCAACTTAAACTAATTGAAGGAAAAGGTTCTGGTTTATTCATGCTTGATAGAGAAGCTAAAATTAGAACACTAAACAACAATATATAAATTACACACATCATCTTATAATGAATAATATAGAAACAGAATATTTAGGATTAAAACTCAAAAATCCAATAATAGTTGCAAGCTCCGGCTTAACAAATAGCGTTGAAAAAATACAAACATTAGAGGCAAATGGAGCAGCAGCAGTTGTTCTTAAATCTCTTTTTGAAGAACAGATTCTTGCAGAAGCTGCTCATAATATATCTTTAGATCAAAGCTATGGCTATGATGTAAACGACTATATAAATAACAGTGTACGAGATAGTAATATTTCGGACTACACTCAACTAATAAGAGATGCTAAAGCAAAAGTTAGTATTCCAATAATCGCATCTATAAACTGTGTTAGTGATCGTGAATGGATTTATTTCACCAAGCAAATAGAAGATGCAGGTGCTGATGCTTTAGAAATAAATATTGGATTATTACCTTCTGACCACAATATTAGTAGTGAAGAAAATGAGAAAAGATATTTCGATATTCTAGAAAAAGTAAGAAAAAGTACAAATTTACCAATAGCTCTAAAAATGAGTCAGTATTCTGCTGGCTTAGCTAATTTAATTAAAAAATTAAGCTGGACAGGTTTTGTTGATAGTTTTGTTCTTTTTAATAGATATTTCAGCCCTGATATCGACATTGAAAATATGAGTGTAACATCAACAGGAGTATTTTCAACATCAGAAGACATATCTTCATCATTACGTTGGGTAGCTATTATGAGTAATGTAATTGAATTGCCAATAGCTGCCACAACAGGAATACATACAGGTGCTGATGTTGTAAAACAAATACTTGCCGGAGCTTGTTCTGTACAAATTGCTTCAAGTATTTATAAGAATGGACCAGAACACATTAAAACTATTATTAGTGATTTAGAAAATTGGATGGAAAGAAAATCCTACTCTTCATTAGGAGAATTCATTGGAAAAATGGCTTTTAAGAGTGAATACAAAACAGTAGCTTTCGAAAGAATTCAGTTTATGAAACATTTTGGTAGCGTAGAATAATAACAAAATAAGAAAAATAATAAATTACATATTATGAATGAACTTAACGGAATAATAACACAAGTAGTACAGGTATCGCCAACAATGAAGGTTTTCAGAATTGCACCGGATGGTTGGGAATTACCAGATTTTAAATCAGGTCAATTTTGTGCATTATTTTTACCAGGTTCTGCTCCAAGGTGTGCTGAATCTACTCCAGAACCTGAAGAGGTTGACCCAAACAAGATGATTAAGAAAGCATATTCTATTGCTTCTTCATCTAGATCAAAAGAATTTTTAGAGTTTTATATTACTTTAGTACATTCAGGAGCTCTTACCCCTCGCCTATTTGAATTAAAAATTGGTGATAGAATTGGTGTGGGTAATAAATTTGTAGGTATGTTTACCCTTGACCAAATTGCTCCAGATCAAAATATTGTACTAATTGCTACTGGAACAGGTGTTGCTCCTTATATGAGTATGCTTCGCTCCAATGCATTACAAAGAACTGGTAAACTCGCAATTATTCATGGTGCTGCTAACTCTTGGGATTTAGGCTATTCTTCAGAACTTGATCTACTTCAAACTCTTACACCTAATTTCAAGTATTTACCAACAATAACTGACCCTGAGAAAGAAATGACTCCTTGGAATGGGCATGTAGATTTCATTCAAGACATGTGGAATAATGGTATTATGGAAGAAACATGGGGATTTAAACCGCAAGCAGATAATACTCATGTATTTTTATGTGGAAATCCTAGAATGATCTCTGATATGACTGAAGCTTTAGAAAAAGATAGTTTTACTGAATGGAGTAGAAAAAATCCAGAAGGTCAGATTCATTCTGAAAAATTCTAATTATTAACAATTTAAGATAAATAATTATGGAACATTTTAAAGATATTGACGAAGTTCTTGATTTTGCAATAAGTCAAGAACAAGAAGCAGTTGATTTTTATAGTGAACTTGCTGAACAAGCTACAAGCAATGATGTGAAAGATATTTTCTACGATTTTGTTAAAGAAGAAATGAATCATAAGGCAAAATTGATGAATATTAAAGTTGAAGGGGATTTCTCAGGCATCAAAAACGAAGAGGTTCAAGACCTTATGATTTCTGATTACCTTGTTGCTGTAAAACCTACATCTGATATGACATATCAAGAGGCTCTTATAGTGGTTATGAAGAAAGAAAAAGCTGCATATAAATTATATAGAAGTCTTGCTAAAATGTCTCCAAATGAAGAACTAAAAAGTCTTTTTAATCTTTTAGCAATGGAAGAAGCTAATCATAAATTGCAATTTGAACAAGAATATGACGATGTAATTCTTGCTGATAATTAATAAAACTAAACAGTATAAAAACTATAAAGCCACTCTTTTAAGATGTGGCTTTTTGTTACATATCAACATACTAATAAAATATGTTTGAAAACAAAACCTCATATAAAGCTCAGCAGCTCAGTGAGAATGGTTATTATTTTAATAAATTATTCTATCTACAAAAAGCTTGGGATTTAATATTACCTCATTGGATTGTGCTTACTTCTTTTACAGCATTATATGTTGCATTTCTATTCTTTGCATTGAGAAACCCTCAGTTTGGACAAATAGCACAAATGATAGTAGCAGGCCCCTTATCTGCTGGTTATTATCTTACAATAAATAAAATCAGAAAAGGTAAAACTGTAAGCTTTAATAATTTCTTCGATGGTTTTCAAATGTTTATGCCTACAATGCTTGTTTCGATGCTATCAGGTTTAATAATATCAATAGGCATGCTTCTCGTTTTGCCTGGAATATTTTTTAGTGTAATATACTTATTTGCAATGCCATTAGTTGTATTCGGAAGACTAGATTTTTGGCCCGCAATGGAATCAAGTAGAATTATTATTATGAAAAACTTTTGGGAAGCACTATTATTTGGTTTAATGATAGTTGCAATTAATATACTTGGATTATTAGCCCTTGGTTTTGGAGTATTAATAACAATACCCCTCTCCTACGCAATGATACTAATGGCTTATGACGATATATATAATTTTGAAGAAAGTGAAGAGCCAATAAAAAATGATTTTAGCCATTTCAGGTAAATAATATGCAAAAAACCATTGACGAAAAATATATGCAAAGATGTTTAACTTTAGCCATAAAAGGCAAAACTAAAGTTAAACCAAATCCAATGGTGGGATGTGTAATTGTGCACAAAGGCAAAATAATTGGAGAATCATACCATAAAGAATATGGTAAAGCACATGCCGAAGTTAATGCAATTAATAGTGTTAATGATCACTCATTACTTATGGAATCTACTCTGTATGTTAATCTTGAACCTTGTGCTCATCATGGGAAAACGCCTCCTTGTTCTGATTTAATAGTTGAGAAAAAGCTTAAAAGAGTTGTTGTTGGATGTAAAGATTCTTTTGCAAAAGTTGCAGGTAAAGGAATTGAAAAAATGCAAAAAGCAGGAATTGAAGTTACTGTTGGTATTCTTGAGGATGAGAGCCTAGAACTTAATAAGGCATTCTTTACTTTTCACCAAAAGAAAAGACCATATATAATACTTAAATGGGCTCAAACACTTGATGGATATATTGATGTAAAAAGAAAACCATCAGATCCAATTGGTGTAAATTGGATTACTGATACCAATCTTAAAATGATAGTACATAAATGGAGAAGTGAAGAAGATGCTATTCTTGTTGGAGCTGGAACTGCGATTAATGATAACCCAGAGCTAAATACTCGAGAATGGTTTGGAGAAAATCCTTTGAGAATATTATTATCAGAGTATAATAAAATCAACTTCTCATCAAAGTTATTAGATGATTCTATCAAAACCTTGGTCTTTACAGATAAAGATATACAAGATAAAAAGAATACACATTTCTTTAATATTAATTTTAAGGAAAACACTCTTAATCACCTATTAGATATTCTTTATAATAAAGAGATTCAAACTATAATTATAGAAGGTGGTCAAAATGCACTTCAATCTTTTATTGATAATAATTTGTGGGATGAAGCTAGAGTACTAATTGGAAATAAGACATTTGGAGAAGGCCTTAAAGCTCCAATTTTTAACAAAAAACACAACGAGATTTTCATCTATTCTGATGACAAAATCTTGTTTTATTATAATAAATAATGGGAATATTCTTTTTATTAATTTCAGTGCTTTTCTTTGTTAGTATATTCTTGATATTCAGAATATTTGATAATTATAAGATTAATAATCAACATGCAATTATAATCAACTATTTAATTGCTTCATTAGTATCATTTCTATTTTATGATGGAGATGTAAATCTAATTGAAATACCACAAATTGATTGGTTTAATTATGCGGCTGCTCTTGGAGTTTTATTTATGCTTTCATTTCTACTTTTTGCAATAAGTACTCAGAAAGCAGGCATTGCAATTACTTCTGTTGCCAGTAAGATGTCTGTACTAATTCCAGTGTTTTTTGGTGCATATATATATGAATACGAATCACTTAATGCAATTAAAATTATTGGATTAGTTTTAGCTATTGCTTCATTCTATTTAATCTTTAAGAAAAATCATAAAGAGAAGATTGATAAGAACATGATTCTACTTCCTGCTCTTATATTCATATTTAGTGGAATTAATGATAGTTTATTAAAATACATTAGAGAAATATTTTTTAAAGCATCTGAAATAAACTTAGACTCAGAAATCCTTTTTATGGGAAGTTTATTTTCTGTATCATTTATTAGCGGTGTTCTTGTATTAGGTACAATTTCAGTTATTAATAAAGAGAAATTAGAACTAAAATCAATTATTGGAGGAGTAATACTAGGAGTATTTAATTTTTTCTCAGCACTAACAATGTTTAAAGCCATGGGATATTTCGAAAGTTCATTCTTCTTCCCAGTATTCAATGTTAGTATTGTAGGGCTTTCAACATTGATAGGAATATTATTCTTTAAAGAAAGGCTCAGTAGAATAAATAAGATTGGAACAGTACTAGCACTGATAACTATTCTATTATTAGCTTTAAATTAAGATGTTATATTAAATTTATAATTGATTGGTTGCTACTATCAGGTTTTGCCATTCCCAGTTTCAGATTGCTTCTTAAATCTTTAAGAATCACATCTTTAACATAAAAATATTGAATATTAACTTGCCCATTATCAAATATTCTCATATAGTTTCTATTAACATCAACAAATACATTATCTGAATTTGGATTAATTGTTAAATCGTATTTTGATTGTAAGGAATTATAAATACTATTACGTGCTTCTTTAATAGCTTCAAGATAATCAAAAGTGATTTTTACATAAACTAATGAGTCTGAATAAAAATGAAACTGTGACAAGATATTGATATTATTAACATTATGACGAAAGAACATCACTGAATGATTTTTACCAATATTTTTATTAGCAATATACTTTGCTCTACCTAATTTCGAAACAACTTCTTTCGAATTACTTCCTAAATCTATACCATTTGGCACAAATGGAATTTGAATTTTAAATGAAGAATTAAAACTATCAGGTGTACGCAATACTTGATACAATTTTAGTAAACTATTTACTTCATTATTTAATTCATAATATTCTGCTTTATGAGAATTATATGATAAGGTTGAATTATTACCTGAAATAAGATAATTAAGTATATTATTAGGACGCATTATAGAGAATTTTAGAATAATTAAGCACTGCAAAGGTATAACAAATTTTTATTTCAATTATAATTACACAATTATTAACAAAATAAATTAAAATACACAGAAAATATTCTTATAGTTTACCATTCTTCCAAAAACAAACAAACTGTAATTCAATTAATTATAAATACAATATAGATGTATTAATATAATAACAATAAATATACTCCTAATAGCTACCCATTTGTTTTCTGATAAACCATTCCAAGCTTAAGAATATAAATAAAACAACAAGTATTATTGGAAATCTTATTGCATCTTTATATTCGAGTTGTTGAGATTCTATATTTACAATATCCTCTCTTTTTGCAAGATTATTAATTAATTCTTTCCAATCGTCTTTATTATAGAAATTAGCTCCACTATTAATGGAAATATTTCGCAATAAATTGAAATCAGCTTCAAGGCTCATAGCTTCAATATCAACTTTCTCAACACTAAATTTCCCTTGTTTTATAAATGTTTTACCACCATAATTCACACTAGCTTTAAAACTATAAATCCCAGCTTGTAATCTCCCAGCAGACAGATAGTATGCTAAATTTTTTCTTCCAAATGAATAATTGAATATTTCATTATCTAGATTCTTAATTTCAATATTAATATCAGCATCAGAAATAGATTCATAAGAATTATTATAGAATTGAGCACTAATTTCTACTTCGTCTTGCTCATTATAAGAATTCTCGTATTGAATATTAAGCCTTGACCTTTCACCACTCAAACTAGTGTACCTTACTAATTTAAGAAAGAATTTATCAATCATATCATGATTTTTATTCTCCATAAAATCATACATCCTCCACCTCCACAATCCTTCTCCAAAAATAAAAGCATCACGTTTGCCACTAATATTACTCAGCGTAATTAATGGATATTCTGTATTCACAGCGCCTATTCTTTGCTTAAAAACAGAAGTAAATAAGCTCGAACTCTTGGTCTGCCCATAAGGACCAATTAAAGGAGGAAACTGACTAATTATATCTGTCAATCTATGAGAAACTATAAACTCTTTAAAATCATCATTTGGAATAGCGTGCATTTCAATTAATGAACGACTTTTTGAGTTGATTTTTACACCAAGTTTTAGTCTATTAAATAGTGAAATATTAGTATTATTTCCAAGAATAATAATGAATGGAGTACCTAATTTTTTGGCTTCCTTTAAAACAGAGATAGATCTACCTGTATTATTAGGTAATTGATTAAATATTACAAGGTTAAAATCTTTTAAATTAAAAGATGAATTACCAAATTGTTTTAATACCAATTCATATTCATCAGTATTTTTAAATATCTGTTTTATAGCTGAAACATCTGGATGAGGTGTTGAATACAATAATAAAACCTTCTTTTTAGAACCCAAAACCTCTATATTAAATGTTTTGGAATTATTTATTAAATTCTGTTCTCCATCAAATGAACTAATCACTACTTTATACGATTGTAAACCAGCCACTTTTGCTTTAATCAAAAATAAATGCTTTTGAACTTCATTTTCACTCTTAAAGTCTATCTCTTTGAAAACAATTAATTTGCCATTATTATACAATGAAACTTTAGTTCTTGTATTTGCCATTCTTTTAGCTCGCAAACTTACTTCTATGGGAAACTCATTATTAATAAACACATTCTTATTAAATTTCACTCTTTTAATAGAGTAATCTCTGTGAATAGTAGAATCGCCAACACCTATAGTGTAAATTGGAATATTCAAATTCTTTGACTCATATATTGGATTATTTCCAACATTATATATACCATCAGAAATAACAACTAAAGCTCCAATATTACTATATTTATACTTCTGATCTACCAATGTAAAAACAGAACTAATGTCTGTTTTAACTTCACTATAGTCAATAACATTAGTTTGTTCTACTTTATCTCCAAAAGAATATAATTCAACATTATATTTATCTGACAAAGCTGCAGATATCTCCTCTTGACGTTTTATATTCTCTTCTCTAGTTTTAATACTATCTCCAAAATACACCATTGATTTGCTATTATCAGCAGCAATAATTATTGTTGGTTTCTCAATATTTGTTTTCCAAGATTTTACTACTGGAGATAATAAAAGTGCTCCAAGAATAATAAAACTAAAGAATCTTAATAGAGCAAGTATCCAAATAGTTACTTTAGAGAAAGACTCATTTTTATTCTTAAAATAAAGTAAAAGTGTTAGTCCCAAAGAAATAAACACTATAGGAATTAACCACCAAAAACTATAAGTAGAAGTAATTTCGATCATAGGTTTGCAAAGATAGTTTTTGTTTTTACATATCAATAAAAATATGCAAAACTAAAGCCTTATTATTTTAATATATTTAAAGAGTTGCAAAATTAGTTAAATATAATAATATTTATTAAATTGATTCATAACTATATACAGTTTTATAGTAATATCCATTATATAATATTATCTATTATTTGGTACTTTGCTTTGCATAGTACCATAAAAAGTATTTACTTTGCATCGTCAAATACAAAAACAGACACTATGAATATTGATAAGACAAAAGCACAAATGAAGAAAGGCGTCCTTGAAATGGTGATATTAAGTATCACTTCCAAGGGTGAAGCCTATGCTTCAGATATTATTACATATATGAAAGAGGCCGAACTGATAGTAGTAGAAGGCACTCTCTATCCCCTACTTACTCGGCTTAAGAATGAAGGGCTATTAGAATATAGATGGGAAGAATCTACCTCTGGTCCACCACGAAAGTATTATTCCATAACTGAATTAGGAAACCAAACTTTAGTTCAGTTGCTTAATGGCTGGAATGATATGGTAACATCAATAAATAAAATAATAAACAAATAGGAAAAATATATAATCATGAAAAAAAGTATACGAATAAATATAAGCGGTCTAATATTCAATATTGATGACGATGCCTATGCAGCTTTACAAAACTACCTTGACAGATTAAAATTTCATTTTGGAGACAATGAAAGTAGTAAGGAAATTATTTCTGATATAGAATCAAGAATTGCAGAAATGTTTCACTCAAAAAACAATGGTGGAGACAATATCATTGATATTAAAACGGTAAATGAGGTTATTAAAGCCATGGGAGAACCAAGCGAAATTGATGGTGAAGAAGAAAAAACTCAACATACTACAAATAATGATAATTATAGTTCTAATTCTAACACTTATGCAAATTACCACCAAGAAAAGCCAAAGAGAAGATTATATAGAGATCCTGAGAATAAAGTAGTTGGTGGTGTTTCTTCTGGATTAGGTGCATATTTCAATTTAGATCCTATTTGGGTAAGATTAGCTTTTGTTCTTTTAACATTTTCAGGTATGAGTATATTGGTTTACATCATTCTATGGATAGCAATTCCAGAAGCTAGAACAACTGCTCAAAGGTTAGAAATGCGTGGTGAACCAATTAATTTAGAGAATATTGAACGCTCTATTAATGATGAATTTAATGACATCAGCGATAGGTTTAAAAATATGAAAGACAAGCATTTCTCAAAAAAAAAAGACGATCTGACAATCTTTGAGAAAATAGCACACTTATTTGTTAGAATAATAGGAGGAATAATTAAAATAATAGGCTCATTTATTGGAATTATCCTAGCATTTGTGGCATTTGTACTTATAATGGCTCTTATTCCAGGTTTCTTTACTACTAGTTTCTTCCTATTTGATGGATTTAGTTTTCTACCTTTTACTTCAGCCTTAGGTTCAATTACTAATAACCCTTCTGACATTAATCTTACATTAACAGCCCTTGCAATGGTTCTTTTTATACCGCTTATTGCAATAGTTTATGGTGGTATAAAACTAATATTTGGAATTAGACATAGAAACTCTGCAATAGGAGTTAGTCTATTAAGTATTTGGATAGTAGGTGTTGTGCTTCTAATTTATACAGGAACTAAGTACGGTAATTCATTTCATAGAAAAGCAAATATTAGACAAGAAATTAATTTTGATAATACCCAAAGTGATACACTGTACGTAAACTTAATAGATATTGATAGTATTTACCCAGATTTCCCTTTAATACATTCCGACAGAAAACAATACCTCCTTTGTAGTGATGATAATAATTACTATATCAACCCTAACTTTAAAACAAAACTCCTCGACAAAGATGAAAGTTTTAGTATGGAAATAAAAAGACTTGCAAGAGGTAGAAATAAAAGAAAAGCTCGCTATAATGCTAAAAATATAAATTACTCATATACTATTACAGATAGTTTACTAGAATTACCAGCATATTGCTATTGGGATAAAGAGAATAATTTTAGAGCACAACATATAGAAATTACATTTGGTATTCCAGCTGGAAAGGTTTTAAAATTCAATAAGAATATTGATGACTCATTAGACGAATGGGGCAACTTTGATGCTAATAAATTAAACTCTATTGGGATAAAAAAAGGCAAAAAACTTATTTTTATTGATGATTATAATGACCATATTATTATTCAAAGTGAAGAAAAAAGACTAGAAATACATGATGACGATATCGATATCATTGATTTATAAAAATTTAAAATACAATTTAACACATTAATACTAAGCCATCTATATTAGATGGCTTTTTCTATTTTATAGTAAATACAACTTCATTAAACATTTTGTTTTAAACATTTTGTTTTAAACATTTTGTTTTAAACATTTTGTTTCATATATTTGCATTCTAAATAATAATATTATGAATCCATTTCACATAAGCGGTTATTTTGGAGCAAGTACATTCTGCGATAGAGCAATAGAAACAGACAAGCTAATTAATGCAATTACCAACCAACGCAATGTTACACTTACATCACTGCGTAAGATGGGTAAAACAGCTTTAATTTATCATATATTGGATCGTTTAAAAAAGAAACACGGATATACAATTTTTTACGTTGATATATACCACACCACAAATCTATCGGACTTTTTGGATAAATTAGGTAGTGAACTTATAAATATAGAAAACAGTTTTTCAGCAAAAGCTAGGAAGCTTTTACGTCAATTTATTGCTGCATTAAGCCCCACACTTACTTATGACTCATTAACAGGAACACCAAGTTTAAGCTTCAACTTCAACAGTAGAGTTAGAGAAGAGCAAACTTTAGTTGACATATTAAACTTCTTATCATCACACGGAAGTAATAAACCTATCGTAATAGCTATTGATGAATTTCAGCAAATAACAAATTATCCCGAAAAAAATATTGAAGCACTTTTACGAGGAAATATTCAAAATCTAAAAAATGTAAACTTTATTTTTTCCGGTAGTGATTTATCAATGATGTCAGCTATTTTTAATAACACAAAGCGACCATTCTATCAATCAACTCAGATGATGCATCTTGATAAAATTCCTGATAAAGAATATACAAAATTTATAAAAAAACATCTTAAAGCAGGAGGAATTAAAATCGACAATAGTCTGATTACATATATATTAGAGGAGGCTCAAAGACATACATATTATGTTCAATATTTCTGCAATAGAATATACAGCAGTGGGTATACTGAAATAGATGAAGTTACATTAAAGTCTATTTACTCCGGAATATTAGAGGAAAATGAAATATATTTTAGCTCTTATAAAGATTTATTAAGTCCTCATCAATGGGCATTTCTATTTGCATTAGCTAAAGAAAATGGAGTATCAGCAGTAACTTCCGGAGAGTTTATTAAAAAATATAATCTTAGCAACCCTAGCACTATAAGACGATCCATAAAATCATTATTAGAAAAGCAATTTATCTATAAAAAAGATAGTAAATACTATATTTATAATGTGTTTTTTAGAAAATGGTTGAGCTTACAGAACTTTTAAACTCTAAACCGAAGGCAAACTCTGACCACTTAATCTACGATAAAGAGAAAGTGCATACCCATCAGTCATTCTTGCAATAAAATCGACTATTCGCATCAATTTGCAATAATTTGAGTCTGATTCGGAATAATGAAACTGATTAGGGAGTATGGTTTTTAGTTTTTTACTTAATATATGATTGGGATTAAGATGAATCTGCATAAATTGTTCTAACAGACCATAAATAACCTGATAACCAGCCAATTCTATTTCTACAACAGGTTTACGATTATAAAGAAATATATTTGATTTCTTTATTGAACCTTCAAGTAAATCTACAGATTTAATAAGATCAGTTAATTCAGAATCAAAGTCTCCTTTCATTATCTCTTCATAGTTATCCTTAAAGACTTGCATAGCTTCATAAACTAATACATTGATAGCTTTAGCTCTTAAATATCCAACTTTTTCACCATCATCATTAATGGCATTATATTTTTTTAGAGCTATTTCGGCATCAAAAGAGCGCATCATAAGAGGAATTAGCAAGCCCTCCATCTCATTTAAAGACAAATACGAAAGCTTATAACCATCTTCAAGGTCTATTATTCTATAACAAATATTATCAGCAGCCTCCACAAGGAAAGCCAAAGGATGCCTTGCCCAAATATTCTCTGAATCAGATAAACTTACTAAGGAGGTATTATTAGCTACAACAAAAAAATCTTCAGCCTCACTCCTATTAAAAGAAAACTTCTTGGCAGAAGTACGTTTCTTTTCTGCATCAAATAATTTTGAATTATCAACCAAAGACGGACGAGGATATTTAGCAAAAGTTGCTAAAGTAGCATAAGTTAGTTTCATTCCCCTATTTATCTCAATAGGATGATGATTTGTAAGCAATCGAAAACCGTGAGCATTACCTTCATACTTAATGAAATCTTGCCATTGCACGTCTGTCAAAGAAAACTGTTTTTTAATAAAATCATTTTTACTAAAAAAATCACCAATAGCATCTTCACCAGAGTGACCAAAAGGAGGATTACCTAAATCGTGAGCAAGAGCAGCAGCGGCAACAATATCACCAAACATATTCATGCTATGTTTCTGCTTTAATTCTGGCTCTTTATCAAGAATATATTCACCAGCAAGATTGCCCAATGAGCGTCCTACCATTGCAACTTCTAAACTATGAGTCAAGCGATTGTGAACAAAGTCACTCTCTGGAACTGGAAAAACCTGAGTTTTATCCTGCATTCTTCTAAAAGCAGAAGAAAATATTATTCTATCAAAATCGCGTTGAAAAGCAGAACGATGATTAAAAGAATCGTAATCCTTACGAGCCTCTCCTAACCTTTGACTATTCAATAGTTTATCCCAATTCATCATAGTTAAATATTATTAATGCCAAGGGTCCATATATGTATTTGTACAGCCGTAAATATCAAGTTGACTTTGCTTTACAACACCATGTACTATTTCTTTTTGAATTTTTGCTTCTTCATTTTCAGGATCTATTTCTAGAATCTTAATATACTCATTCACAGCCTTAGTATGTTCTGTAAGTTTTACATAAGCATCTGCTAGTTTCAATCTAATTTCTATATTTTCTGGTGATTTCTCTAATTCAATTAGAAAAGAATCTATTTGTTTTTGGATATCTTGCATAATTAATTATTCTATTTATTGGCCTTAAGAAAACGACAATCTCTTCGTTGTCCTCGTATTACTATTCAGTCATTTACATCAGTAAACTCCTGAACACCAACACTTCGTCCGCCTCAACCTTGACGTTTTTTATACGCCATTTGAGAGAATATTATATTCTCACAGACACACTATTTAATTTTAACATCAAGAAAAAAGACATAAAAAAGGGTAAGCTACTTATATCGCACCGCTCAACCACCTACCCTTGCTACCTTCCAGTCCTGGGGGAGTTCAGTAGGAGCTGGTCGTATAAGACTTACCCAGCGGCAAAAGTAATAAGATGTTTCATAAAAACTACAATAATTTTCATTTTTTAGAAAATATTTTTATCTATCTGAATACGTTCAATATACAAGCTAAACTTCCATTTTATTATACTTATTCTTAGGTAAAGCCATAAAAACAATGCTATAAAAAAGCAGTAAATAGGCAATATTAATAAGAATAATAATAAAGTTAGAATTAATATATGAATCTAAGATAATACTAAGCACTATTTGTGCAATTACAGCAAATCCTATTATCATTGATATAGTATTATGATTTATACCCATTCGTACAAATAGATGGTGAATATGATTATTATCGGCATGAAAAGGAGATTTACCTTTAATGATACGAGAAACAGACACTCTAACTAAATCAAATAACAATAAGGAAACAAATGAAAAAGCTATTCCTGGAGCATTAACAAAACTGTACGGACTTAAGATAATAGAATTTATCATATCAAATTTGATTAAACTGAGAGCCATAATAAGTCCAATGGTCATGGTACCAGTATCTCCCATAAATATTTTTGCAGGAGAATGATTATAAATCATAAATGCTAATAAGGACGCTGATAGAGTAAGTAAAGCTAAGCTGTAATCATATTGATCGACAGCAAAAAACCATATACCAAGAATCCCCATAATAATAAAACCAAGCATGGCTGCTAACATATCAATTCCATCAATAAAATTATATGCATTGATAATTGCAAGCATAATAATAATAGTAAGAATAGTATCGGCCCAAATACCTATATGTAAGTTGAAGGAATGTTGTAAAAACTCAATTCTAACATCTGCAAAAATTACTAATAATGATATTGCAACTGTTTGGCCGAGTAGTTTTATCTCTGGTTTTACTTCATTCAGATCGTCATAAAAACCAAGAATAAACATTAAAATACCACTGCTAATAATAAACCTATAATCAGGAAAATTAATTAAGTCGGAGAACAAAAGAAAACTCAATGAAGCACTAACAAAAATAACGATTCCACCTAATGCAGAGACTTTTGAAGTATGAGTTCTACGGTAATCATTGGGCACAAATAACTTATTACTTTCTGCAAACCGTATTAATAATGGCAATCCCATTAGAGTAATTATGAATGAAAATAGTATGCCTATTATTTGGTTGATCATGTTTTAGATTGGTTATTTGTGTATTTGGTTATTTGTGTATTTGGTTATT
>Ga0256827_10001288_pt1 | contig 16001 bp, 5 predicted proteins | sample CV84metaG_FD_185977 | JGI IMG/M metagenome (GOLD analysis project Ga0256827, IMG submission 185977) | Hydrothermal vent microbial communities from East Pacific Rise, Pacific Ocean - CV84 | ecosystem: Environmental > Aquatic > Marine > Hydrothermal vents | place: Pacific Ocean: East Pacific Rise... | reverse complement strand
CGTCCTATACGTTGATGTACTTTGTCTGTTTTTTTAGTTCCTCCTTTTTTGCCTAATGCTTGTTGTATTTCCTGTAAGCCTTGTTCAAAACGCTCTCCTATTTTATATTTTGTTTATAACATAGGATATATTGAATCTATAAAACAGATTGAATATTTAAAACAGGAAACTACAGATGCTGCGTTAAAAATAGTTTTTAGATTTACTTTTTAATTTGTTTAACATAAGGTCAACACAACTAAACCCATACATGAAGCATATTTAAAAAACATATAAAAATAAATTGGTTTAAAACCAAATAAGATTTCTCTGTCTTATAGAAGTAGCATATCTAAATAAAACTCATATTATTCAACCACAATTTTTTTAATTATTGCTTTATCATCAAAACTTACTTTAATAAAGTAAATGCCTTTGTTGTAATCCTTTAACGATATATTATTAAACTCCGAAATATCAGTTTTTGTTAAAATCCTTTTACCTGTTATGTTTGTTATTTCTATTTTTTTTATATTTTTTCCTTTTACGGTAAACACGCCTGTACAAGGGTTTGGGTATAAATAGAAGGCTGTTTGTGTAGTATTCTCCACTGAAGAATATGAAATATTAACTATATTACTTGACGATTTAGTATAAATATTAGTTCCTGCTTTTGCTATTGCCGTTGGTGTACAAGGAGTTTCTTTTTCAATAATTATACGATATTCCATATTAGGTACTATTGTTAAATCTGTCCAAGAGTTTATGTCAAATGATGCTTGATGAATAAGAGTGAAGTTTCCTACACCTACTTCTCTACCATAAATATAGAATGTAGAATATGGAAACCCTTCGTAATCTGTCCATTGCAGATTATAACCATTAGGAATTCCTACTGTAGTTTGTAGGTAGATTATTTTGTGATAAACACAACTATCTGATAAAGATTCTATTCCACAAAGAGAATCTATCGAAGTTATTTTATATTTATAAGATTGTGCTATAGTACTTGTTTCTTCATCTATAAATACTGTTAAATTATTATAATCTTGCTCGCCAATTAAATCATAAACGCCGACAACACTACTTTCTCTATAGATTCTGTATTTTGCAATACCTTGGCTCGGTGTTCTTTCCCAAATAACTTTATTTTTTCCTGTTAAAGTATCAACAGTTAGCATACATATTTGCTCGGGAAAAATATCTGCGGGTGTTAATACTTTTACGGTTGTTGTAGCGGTATCTTTACAATTATTTACATCGCTTACTATTAATGTATATGCTGTAGTTGTATCTATACTTACGCTTGTTGAAGCTGTTGTATCACCTGACGACCAGTTATAATTATAAGGTAATGTTCCTCCGGTAACAACAGGTGTTATATTGGTTGTGTCGTTAGCACATTGTATATAATTATCTTGTAAAGATATTTTAGGGGAAGGATAAACATAAATTGTTCCCGGAATAATTATTGTGTCATTGTTATAATCAACAACAGTAACAGTATAGTTTGTTGTTGTTTCTGGATGTGCAATATTACCTTCTCCATGTAAAGTGGTATTACTCCAATAGTATGTATATGGATAAAAACCGCCTTCTACATTTATGCTAATGCTTTCGCCTTTACATATGGTATCTTTATTAATTGTTGCACTAAGTTCTTGTATAATACTACAATCTAATGAACCTGTACCGGCCGTTTGTGAATATTCTATATGTCCTACACAATTACCATAGTTTTGAACTCCAATCATGTAATATTGCCCCGTTTGTGCATTAGGAATAAACATATTTTCTTCCCCCAATTCACTATAACCGCAATCAACCATGTTTTCGTGAGGAGTATTAAAATTCCAAATAGCTTCTACAGTATTATTAGGTTCTTGAGTACCCGTAACATTTGTAGCAGTTGTAAATAAATCAGTAGAACTACAAGTTGTATAATCAAAAGGTCCCCATGCAGCAAAATCAACATCACCATTACTTCCGTTATCACAAATTATTTTTATATGTAAATTTATATCTCCCGGATTGGCTATTTTCATATAAAACCACGATAAATTTATAACAGAACCAAGACAACCAAAGCTTATATCGTGATTATCTATAAGATAAGTATAATTATCTACTAATGTATGCATTGCTTCTACAGAACTAGGGCAAAACGGAATAGCTTCTTCGCAAGTATGCCCTGGTTGAGAATAAATATTATTACTTATTAAACTTAATAAGAATATTGATAATGTTATTATTGGATTTTTCATATTATATTGTGTATGTTTTTACATGGCTAATATACTAATTATTTGTTAATTTGATAATTAAAATCGCCTGTAATTTTTAATTTAATTTTGTAATTACTATAAATTTTAATGTGTTTATTATTTGGTTTTGTATTAAAATGAGTAACAATTTTTATTTTTTTAGTATTAATTAGATTATTAAATTTTTCTTTAGATAATAAGATTGGTAATTTTGTTCGTGTAGGAGTTGTTACAATATTGTTATTATTTATAACACCTGCAAAGATCACATTATTATCCGTTAATAAAGAGTTGGTTATGTTAAAATAATGGTCTAAAATAAACAACTGACCCGATTATCTATTAACAACAATATAACCTTGTATTACCTCTTGTCCATCACCTAAGTCAATAAAGTAGAAATATGTACCATCGGCAACATCTTTTCCTGCTCCGGCACCTTGATTTCCTTTACCATCAAAGTTATTGCTTGTGTTGTTGTAACTTGTAGTTTCAAAAACTAAATTACCCCAACGTGAGAATATCTTCACATTATTATTTGCATAATTATCTATACCATCAATTACCCAAGTATCGTTAACACCATCGCCGTTAGGACTAATTGCATCAGGAATGTTTTCTAAACCCTCGCCACAATCGGAACCTGTTAATATTTTAAGCATTATGCTATCGCTTAAAACAAGTGGACAATGCTCAGTAAATACAGCACATTTATACATTGTATTTTCTAATCCTGTATTATCAGAAATTACTAAACTTGAAGTTAAAGTCCCATCAAATACGCCTTGATTATTTAACATTATAGTATCGGCATCTATCAATGAATACCACTGATAATAAATATCGCCAGCACCATTATTTTGTGCAATAATCTGATAATTTTGAGCTAATCCCTCGCACTTATCTTTGCCAATTGGTTGTTTAGTAATCTGAATATTACCTTCAATATTAAAATCTGTTGTAATATTTAATCCTGTTGACGAACAAGAAGCTCCCAGAACATCTATACCTGTTACAGTTATTGTTTGTATACCGCCTTGTGTTAAGAATGTATCTTGTACAATAAAGAAACCATCACCAGAATTATTATTAATTGTTCCTGTCGAACTAAGGTTAAGCGTGTCGTTAATTACTGATAAATCGTAAGTAAATAAATAATCTCCTTGTGGTAATTGACTTGTGAAATTAATTGTAGCATCGGTATTTAAACAAATAGCATCAGCAAAAATATTTAATCCAACTGTTCCCGGATCTGGAATTACGATAAAACTCCCCGAAATATTTATATCTGCATCGCAAGACAATCCTGTTGTGAATGAAATATTTCTAATTATACACTCAGTAGAGCCTGTATTTGGCAATAATGCTGTAGGAATATTAAATGTTCCTACTCCACCTGAAATAGTAATATTTGCAATTTCGCCTGTTGCAGTATTTGCTCCTATTAAGTCATACTCAACAGTATAATCGCTATCTGTCAATGTTCCAAAAACAGTTACTGGTGCATCAAAAGTAAGACATACATTATTTACATCTACTTCTAATGTATCGATATTTGGAATTGCATAAATTTCAAAATCAGTACTAGTGTTATAAACACCCGAAGCACATTGTGCACCTCCGTTATTCATTGCTTGATTTATTGTAATTGTACTAACTCCTACATTTAACAATTTATCGGCAGAAATAATTAACTGCCCAACACCAGAAAGAATATCACAAGTTAATTTAAGTCCTGCATTAGGATTTGCTCCAGTAATATTCATTGTAAATATATAAGTTCCATCATCTAAATTACTGTTTAAATCTACCGTAACAAACGAACCCAAACAAACACTATCGGCAACAGCCACAAGATTTGTAATATTTGGAATTTTTGCTATTGTAAAGTTAGATTGGTAATTACCAGCAATATAGCAACTTTCGCCAGAGTTAAACCTAACACCATCAATCCAAATTGTTGAAGCACCAAAATTAGGAACATAAGAAGCAGGAATATAAGTTGTAAAGTTTCCGTCACCTGTTGTTACATCAATTATTACACTATCGTTTGTATGCACATTAACACCAGTTATATGATAATAAACTATGTAAGAGCCATCAATTAAATTTGAAGTTCCATAAATCTGTACATCATCACCCTGACAAGCATCTAAGGCAATAAAATTAGCATCTTGAATATTTGGTAGTGGCTCAACTTCAAAACTTGTTGTAATAGCTGTTACTATTACTCCTTCGCATTGTTGACCGCTTTTTGCCATAATATCACTAATTACAACAGTAGTTGTACCTTCAATATCTAAATTGCTTGCATTAACTACAAAACTTGAATTACCTGAAATAATATTAATTGTATCAGTAATTCCTGTGTGGTAGTTTGCATTTTCTATATTATATGTAATGATATAATCACCATCGGCAAGTGTACTTGTAACAGATATTTCTGCCGAATTTCCAAGGCAAATATTGTTTGTACTTATAGCTAAATTATTAATATCTGGAATTGGCTCAACCATAATATCTGCATCAATATTAATGTTGTTTATACCACATTGTTCTCCTGTGAAGAAGTTAGCAGATTTTAAAGTTATTGTAGTTAAACCATTATTAACTAACTCTGTTCCCGGAATAGTAAACTCGGCAGTTCCATCGTTATTTGTAAAATGCACATAAACCGGAATTCCTGTTGCCGTATTTGCTCCTGATAAATCGTAAGTCATTAAGTAATGGCCATCAATCATACTACCTGTAATATAAACTCGTGCATCGTTGCTCGGACAAACCGTATCAATTTGCATTGCAAACATTGTTGTATCAGGCAAAGGCTCAATAGTTAAGTTGCAATATTCTTGTAAACCAACCTGGCAATTATTACCAAATGCATTTTTTATTGATGTTAAATAAATTGTATTAAAACCTGAGACTGGTATATTTGCAGCGTCGATAGTAAACATTGAGTTTCCATTACTTGTTGTTAAATTTAATGTAACATCTTCTTCATAAGTAGGAACATCACCGGTAATTAAATAATGCAAAATGTAATCGCCATCAGATAAGTTACTTGTAAAATAAACTGTTGCGTCTTCTCCTTCGCAAATATTTGAAGCATAAATTGCTAAACCAGAAACATTAGGAATTTCTTCAACATCAAATGAAGTTTGCACTGATAAACCTGTTGTTTCACAAGCTTCACCAGTTGTAAATAATATGTCTGTAATTTCAAAATCTGTTGTTCCGTTATTTTGAATGTAAATTTCAGATATTATAAACGAACCAGTTCCATCGCCATTTGATATAGTAATATTTGTCATATTCGATGTGTTATTTGCTCCCGATAAGTTGTAAAGTATTTGATAATTTCCATCTATTAAATTACCTGTAATATCTACCACAGCATCGTCTCCCGAACAAATATTTGGAATTGTTACCACAAGAGCAGTAGCATCGGGTAATGCCTCTACAACAAATTGTGTACTATCATTTAATCCATCAACAGAGCAAGTTTGCCCCCAAGAGTTTGTGATTTTTGTTATAGTAAATGTTGTTAAACCTGTATCGGAAAAAAACAAATTTGGGATTTTAAACTGACCATAATGTGAAACTATTTCTAAATTACCTGTTGTATTTGCGATTGTGTTTGCACCAGATAAATTATATGTAATATTATAAACATTATTTTCTAAATTACTTGATACATTTATTAGTCCATCACTACCTAAACAAATATTATTTCCTGTAAGTTCAAAGTTACTTGTATCAGGAATTTCTTCTATATTAAATACATCAAGAATTGCTAAGCCATTTTGACTACAAGCTTGCCCATAAGCATAATCAATTTCTGTAATAACTAAAGCATTTGCTCCTTTATTAGGAAAACTGTCAGCTGTAATCGTAAATACACCACTACCATTAGTAAGAAGCGTAACAATTGATGTGTCAGCAATTGTGTTACTTCCTGAAACATTATAATATATTCTATAATACTCATTAGTAGCTAAATCACTTTGATATACAACTTCAATATCAGAACCCAAACACTGGTCGTTTATTGTAAGTGTTAAATTATCGGAAATTGGTAATGCTCCCTCAATAATATGAGCTGAATTTGAAATAATTGATGAACAGTGTGTTGAGCCAACTATTACTCTATAATAATTTGGCGAATTAGAGTTTACTGTTAATGTTGCACTTGTTTCTCCCACAATATCAACGAAAGTAACATCATCGGTACTTGTTTGCCACTGATATGTAATAAGGTCGCCACTTGCATTACTTGCTATTACACCAAAAGTTGCATTAGAACCTGAACAAACTTGTGGATTTATTGGTTGAATATCAATTGTAATAGGTCCATCAACATTTACATAAATATCTGACCCAATTTTAACATATGAACATTCGTTTTCATCATCATCAAACAACATTGGAACAGCCCAAATAGTATACACTGCATCAGCAGCAGGATATACATTAGTAAAGGTTTTATCAGAACCATCACCAAATACGCTACCCTCTAATGTTCCGTCGTTTAATAAAAGATATTGAACCATATTTTCAGTATTTTCAATTGTAATATCAAAATTATCACCACTGCAAATCTCAGCAGGGTTAGGACTATATGTAATTATTAAATTAGAAGGTTCAGGAATTACAACAATTGTTGCAGTATTTGTTAAAGTAACATTGTTACATGTTGTTAAAACCATAGATTTTGCAGTAATTGTATATATTGTTGTTGCAGCTGGACTAACAACAGGGAATACAACATCTCCACCATTTCCTATTACTGTATATCCACTTGGTGTTAAAGTGTATTCTACATTATTTTCACTTGCTTTGATAATTATCTCGGCATCATCACCAGCACATATTTTTTTACCTACTACTGTAAGTGATATATCAGGAATTGGTGCAAAACTAACATTTGCAAGATCCGTTAATAATATACTATCACAAGTTCCAAAATTGGATAAATCATGTGCTTTTGCCCAAATTTCGTAAACATTTGCTGTTGGTGGTGTTGTTAAAGTATAATTTAAATTGCCACCTGTTCCTGTTAAAGTTTGAATAACTACACCTCCTTGTTCTGCAAGGAGATAATCTACATAAACATTGGTATTTTCAACTGTAATTGTAAAGTTTGCATCTTCGCCACAAACCTCAGGATCAGATACTATTAAACTATTGTCTGGTGTAGGAAGAACTGTAATAACGGCAGGGTCTACTAACTGAACTTGCTCGCATATTTCATTATTTATTGTAGAAACAGCCCAAACCTCATAAGTTGTTGTTGTTATTGGACCTGGCGAAACAGTAAAAGTAATATTGGAACCATTGCCCATAGCATACGCTTTAACAACACCTGCTAATTTTAAATAATATTTTACATCAAGCTCACTTGCTGTTATTGTAATTGAGGCAGACTGTCCTTCGCAAATTATTGCATCGGAAACTTCCAACGAATTATCAGGAATAGAAACAATTGTTATTGTTGAATGGTCAAATAATTTTACAGGACATGTATTTCCTGCACCATTTATTTGTGTTGGCGTTGCCAAAATATAATATTCTGTTGTTGTAATTGGTGTTACTACCGATATTGCCAAATCAGCACCTATTCCTGTAACTATAGCCGATTGTGGACTATTATCTGAAGTTAAAAACACCTGATAAGTAACATCTACCTCTGAGTTTTCTACATAAATTTCAACATTTGGTGTAGTTGAATAACTTTCGGCACAAACAAATGGATCTGTTACAGTTAAGTTTGTATCTGGCTGAGGTATTACGTACACAGCAAATACGTTAGATTGAACTTTGCAATTCCCATCAGAAGTAACTTCTCTAAGAAAATAACGTGTAGTTGTTAAACCGCTCGGATTATAAGTAGCATTAGTTTCTCCCGAAATATCGGCAAAATTAATACTATCGGCACTTTCTTTCCACTGATAGGTAAAATTGCCAGAACCTCCTGCTGGTGCAGTTGGTATTATTGTACCAGGGCTTTCCATTGCACATACAAGTGTGTCGTTAGGATTTATTTCATTACCTGTTATTTTGCCCATCACATTTACTACAGCTGTATCGGAAAATACCATTGGGCAAACACCCGATTTTATTAAAGCTCTGTAATATGTTGTATCTACTAAATTATTATACCACAATGATGTTGTTGTGTTTGCTATTGAGATATATGTTGAAAAATCGGCATTTGTATCTGACTGCCATTCTACTATTTCTGATAAACTACCAGTTAAATTTAACACATTCATGTTATTATTAAAACAAGCAGTATTAGAGCTTGGTGTAATATACCCCCCAACTGCTGTTGGATAGGTTGTTACTGTAAAAATAGGAGTGAATAAGTTACAAGTTGCCGAAGTAACTTTACGTTTATAATACATTGTTACAACCGTAGTTTCTGTAATTACAGGCGGTGTGTAATCTTCTTGATTATTAATTCCATCTGCATTTTGCCATGAAGAACCATCATTTGATTTTTTCCATAAATAAACGTAAGAGCCGTCACCTCCTGTTGGAATTTCTGCATCTAATGTTATTGTTGTGCCTGTACAAATTGTATCGTTTGTTGCTGTTGTTGCATCATCAAGTCCTGGTTCAATAGTTAATGTTTTAGTATAATTGTCGGTACAACCCAGAGCATTGCTAACTGTTAGAGTTACAACAACTGTTCCAATATCAGTATCAGAATATGTAAATGTTGGATTTTGATTTGATGAAGTTGAAGTACTTGCATCGCCAAAATTCCAAACCCATGAATTTATTAAATGTGTTGGGTCGTTATTTGTACTCTCATCAGTAAACTGAATTTCTGAACCAGAACAAGCTTCTCCCATTGCAGAATTATCGCTAAACATTGCGTTAGGTTTCTCGCTAATTATAATTGGTTCAATATCTGGGGTATAAATAAACTGACCACAAGCATTAGGATTTGATGGGTCGTCTTGCAAAGTTATTTTTGGTGAGAATGTTCCGATATGGTCGTATGTATGAATAATATCAAGTGTTGAAGGTGGATTTAATATATCAGATACTGTATAATTATATGCAGGTGAACCATCACCAAAATCGAAAACTACATATTTTGTATCGATTAAACCATGAATAGTATACGTAACCTCTGGATTATTTGGCGAATATAAACAAGCTTGATCTATTATATATGTTAAACTATCGAAAGTTGAACCATCTACAAAAACACCTGCTGATTTAGTTAATGTATCTTTACAACCGCCAATAGAAGTTGTAATAAGTGTTACATCGTACTTACCCGGATAAATATAAATATTTGAAGGGCTTTGAACTGACGAACTTGAACTTAAAGGGTCTCCAAAATTCCAATCCCAACTTACAATATCTTCTGAATTATCGGTAAATTGCACATCGGCAGGAGCACACCCAGCATCGTGGATATTTGTAAATGACGCATTTGCCTGATACATATGAAAATCTTTTACATAAGTATCAATACATCCCTTATTATTAGTTACAGTTAAACTAATTGTTTTTGTTCCTTTTGATGTATATAAAATATTTGTTGGGTTATGGTCGGTAGATGTTGCAGGAACAGCATCTGTGCCAAAATCCCATTGCCAATTTACAATATCGTAATTTTGTAAATATTGCGAATTATCGGTAAAATTTATATCGTAACCTGTACAATAAATTGAGCCATCAATACTCAAATTAGCATCTAATTTAGGTACTGTGATAATATTATTTTTTTGAATTTCATCAATACAACTCATATCATCAGTGACTTTTAGAGATATTGATTTTAATCCAAAATCGCTGTAAGTTACATTAATAGGATTTTCATTTGTTCGTGTAATAGTTTGTGGATTTGCATCTATACCAAAATTCCATTCAAAAGTTATATTTGTATTTGAATTAGGATTTGATGATGTGGTGCTTGTAAAAGCAATAGATTGATTTGGTTCTATACAAACAATATTATTATCTGTATTTTGACTTAGCCAATCGAAATCGGCTTTTGGACCACGAACATCAATATAATCTATCTTAATTTTTGTTCTATTACAATTTATATCATCATCGGTAATAAGTGTAATAGTTTTTAAGCCATTAGTAGAATAAATTATAGGCGGAGGTGTTGCTCCAATATATGTTGCAGGCGAAGCTCCATCACCAAAATCCCAAGTATAACTTATTGTTGGTTGTGTAGAAAATGAAGTATTTATAAAATTAACTTCGTCTGTATTTCTACAAACTATAGTATCGTTTGTTTTAAAATTTGTGTTACCAGCTTCTACAGTAAAAGAATGAGCAACATTATCAGAACAAGTTGAATTATAATTTTTTACAAATAATTGAACATCATAAACACCTAAAGCAAAAAAACTATGTAAAACATCAGGATTATTACCAGTAGCCCAATCATTTTCAGTAGGTCCAGGAAAAAATGAACCATCACCAAAATCCCAACGATATTCATCAACACCTTCGCTTAAGTTATCGCCATCAAATGCTGTGAATGGAACATCTAAGGCACCATTACAACTACCAGGTGCATTTGTAAAACGTGCAACTGGATAATCAATATCAACTTGTTCGGTATGCATTGATGATGCACAACCTTTATTAAAAACAGTTAATCTTGCCGTAAAAGGAACACCATTATCTTGAGTATCATCAATATAAACATGATTTGGATAATTTAAACCTGGTTTTTCTTGAGGATTTCCTCTCATCACAATTCCATCACCAAAATTCCAAACAAGGCTATCAATTGGTGCTGATGATAATGGGTCGGATGTAGAATGATTAGTAAAATGAACTGGTGTATTAATACATAAATCAGTTTGTGAAACCGTAAAATCAGCCGTTGGAGGTAAACCACGCTCAACAGCTTCGTATTTTATTATAGTATCAGTACAACCAGTCTCTGTTGTGATAATTAATTTTACATCAAATTCACCTTCATTAGCATAAACAAACGAAGCTGTACTTGATGCACCAGATTGGTCTATTGTACCATCATTTTCAAAATCCCATTCATATTTTACAATAGTATTTTCGCCTGTTGGTAATAAATTTATTGAAGAATCAGCATCGAAATCAGCCTGTAAACTAAAACAACCATCAGCTCCTGCTATTACATCAAATTTAGCTTCAGGATATTTTATATTTATACTATCATATACTGTTTCAGCAAAACAACCTGATGTATTTGTAGTTCTTAAAAAAATATGATAAATACCTTCTTCACTATATGTATGTGTTGTAATGTTACTCATTCCTGTATAATCGAAACTTGGAGTTGTGTCGTTATAATTAAAATCCCACTGATACAAAATACCTCCTGTTGTACCTGTTGCCGTAACCGTATAATTTTTACAACTTACATTTTTATCAACAGTTAAAGATAATCCATTTAATGAATTAACTTTAACTAAATCTGAGGCTGTATATGTTCCAACACAACCATCGTTAAATGTTACTTGAAGAGTAACAGAAAAAGGACTACCTACACTGGTAGAATATATATGTGTTGGATTTTCATCAGTACTCTGTTCACCATCACCAAAATCCCAATAAAATGAAGTTGGTGTTCCTGCTCCATCAATAGAAGTATTTATAAAACCAATTGAATTACCTGCACAAATCTCCTGAACACCAGATGGTTCGAATAAGGTTGTATTATCATTAAAATTAAGAGTTTGTGTCATTTCATCAACACAGCCACCACTTGTATTTACTTTTAGATTAGCATAATAATCGCCATTATTAGTAAACTCAAATGTTGGGTTTTGTTCGATACTTGTACCTATAATTGTTCCTGTACTTATTTCGGTAAAAGTCCATTCGTAAGATAAAATAGTTCCGTCTTCGTTTGTTGAATGTCCAATAAAATCAACTGAAATAGGCATACTACAATTAGCAGGTTTATTAATATCAAAATTTACTTTTGGTGTTGAGTGTAAAGTTACTGCCGAAGGTTTAAAAGTATTTGCCGAACATCCGTTTTGGTCGGTAACATCTAATAATACTGTGTATTCTCCAAATTTATGATAAGTATATGTTACATCTCCACTCCCTGTTTGTGAATGTTCACCTGTGCCATCGCCAAAATTCCACGACCAGGTAATTATGTCTGCTCCATATGTTGGAACTGTTCCTGTATATTCAAAATCTACATCAGCAGTTGCATTAATACAAGTTTCTTCTGTTCCGTTAATAACATCAAAATCTGGTTGAGGTAATGCATAAATATTTATTTGTTGTACTGTTGAAATTGTACCATTAATAGTTAATTGTACGGTATAGTTTCCTGCATCAATATATGATGTAGAAGCAGTTCCATCGTTATTAATATCAATTGTTCCTGACGCATCTGGTTGTCCGTTTCCAAATTCCCATTTATAATCAGTAACACCGCTAAGCTTGTCAATAGTAAATGTTACAATTGTTCCTCCGCAATCTTCGTTATTTGTTAGCGAAGTTGTAAAATCTGCTGACTGACTATATACACTTGTAAAAGCGATTGTTAGTAGTAATATTAATATATATAGTTTATTTTTCATCTTTTTATTCTTTAAATGCTATAATTAATTATATTATTCATTCTCTATGCTTCTATTATATTCAATAACCTCAAACTCAGTCCGTCTATTAGCTTGATGTTGTTCTTGTGTACAATCTTTAGGATTAGGGCATTTGTAAATAGGATCGGTTTCACCTTTTCCTTCTGAAATTAACCTTTCTTTTGAAATTCCACTTGCAATTAGATAATTAACTACTGATTTTGACCTTCTTTCTGACAATTTCTGGTTAAATCCTGCTGAACTTCTATTATCAGTATATGATATTATTTTTAAATTAACAGAAGGATTATCTTTCATCCATTTTACTATTAAATTTAATTCTATTTTAGAACTATCACGCAAAGTAGCTTTTCCGTAATCATAATAAATATTTCTAATTCTAATTTTTAAACCTTGCTTAATTTTAGTTAAAGGAATTACCCAAAAATTGGTGTCATTTAAATTTCTTGTTTCATGGGCTGTTACATAACCCTTTTTTTGTACCGTAATATCGTAATTTAATGTACTATCTATAATAAAATCGTAAACACTATCACCAACTATTTTTAAAGGAAGAATATTAAAATTTACACTTTCATTTGATACAAGGTAAACATCAGGATTTATAATAAATTCACCTGTTGAGCTGTCTATGGCGGCAACAGAAACGTGTGGAGGTATAGGTTTATGATATTCAAAATAATATATTTCATCATTTTCAGCATCACCTCTATTTGACGAAAAATAACCAGTATGACCATCTAATGAGTTAAAAGCAAAATCATCACTACTCGAATTAATAGGATAACCTAAATTTATGATTTCAGTTGGTTTATCATCAATTAAAACTGTTTTAAAAACATCTAATTCTCCCATTCCTTGATGTCCATCAGAGCTAAAATAAAGTACATTACCAACTAACTTAGGAAATAATTCGCTCCCTTTTGTGTTAATTTTATCTCCTAAATTAATAGGTAAGCCCCAAGTGGTCCCTTCTTTATAACAAATATACAAATCACTTTTACCTTGTCCGTTTTCTCTATCTGAGGCAAATATTAGTTTTTTTCCATCGTCAGAAACCGTTGGATGTGCTGTTGTAAATTCAGGATTGTTATATGGAAATTCAGTAATATTTTTAATTTTTCCATTTATATAATCAGCCATATATAATTCTTGATTTAATGTTCCATCTTCGCTACGTTTCATACGGTTTCCAAACCAATGGCGTGCTTTTATTCCTGATTGTGAAAAAATAATTTTTGTTGTATCGTAAAAAGCAACAGGTCCTTCATGAAAACGGGTTTTCACTTTTCTGCTAAATTTTTTTGGTTCAGAATATTCATTATCACCCTCTTTTTTAACAAGATATAGACCTAGAAAATCTACTCCATCGTTTTTAAAAACTGATTTTACATCAATTTCTGGTCTGCGTGCAGAAACAAAAATAAGACTATCTTTAAAATAAGATATAGCAAAATCTGATTTATCCGAATTAAAAGAAACTGGTTTTATTCTATACGATTTTGAATTATCTTTAAAAGATTGAATATGCAAAAAACCTTTCATTCTGTTTATCTCAAATTCATCAATATTTTGCTTTTGCATATATTTTTCGTACCAATATGCTGCCTCATCATATTTACGATTTGCAGCTAATATTTCTACATAATAATATAACTCACTGGTACTTAAGTTTGTATTTAAATCTACAAATTTTGAAGCCCAAATACGAGCTTGTTTAAAATCACGCATTTTATAATTACATTGAGCTAAACGTAATAAAACTTGAGTGTTTGTTGTATCTTGTTTATATGCATTCTTAAAATATTCTATAGCAATGTAATACGAGAATTTTTTAAAATTTTCTTCTCCTAATGAAATATTTTTATTGTATTCTTGATTTTGAGAAAAAGAAATTATTCCAAAGAATATAAATAGTATAAATAGTTTTATTTTTTTCATCATTAAAAATTTAAGACTTATTGCTGTTTATAAAAATTTAAAAATATCGAGGTGTTACCACACGTTTATGATTATGAGGAAATAAATAATTAACCATTATTTCGTGGCTTCCAGATGTTGCCATATGAATATCTGACAAAATATAATCATAAGCATAACCAATCATTAAGTCATCATTTATGAATAATTCAAAAAGAGCTGAAATACTTTCGTTTGTGCGATAGGAAATACCTACTCCAAAGTATCTTTTATAATATAAGTTTAGATTAAAATCTGTTGTAAAATATGAATTTTCCACATAACGTAATAATACACTCGGTTTTAAATGATAGTTTTTATCTAAATCAAAAACATAACCAGCATTTAAATAATAATGTCTTTTTAATTTTGCATCAGAAATTTTATCACCCGAAGCACTATAATTATTGTTTAACAACATTGGAGCCGATATTCCAATATAATATTTATTTGTATAATAATAAGCTCCAAAACCAAAGTTCAACATCCAAGTATTAATATCTCCAGTAAAGGCTACATCTGAAGTTTCTTTTGGACTTAATGATGTTAGACCTGCTTTATAATTAATAATACTAGCTTGTATTCCCAATGATAATATTGCACCATTTGAAAAATGCAATCTATATGCATAAGAAGGAGATATGTTTGTTCGTCCTGTAACTGCAATTTTATCGTGAGTTACATTTAATCCTAAAGCATAATTATTACTTCGCATTGGAGAGTGAATACTAAATACTTGAGTATTTGGTGCACCGTCAATTCCAACCCATTGCGAACGAATTAGACCAGTAACACTCAGATTATTATCAGAACCTGCCATTGCTGGATTTATACTCAAACCATTAAACATATATTGAGTTGTAAGGGCTTCTTGTTGTGCAAAAATATTGCTACCAACAATAAATAGTAGCAATGATAAAATTAATTTTAGAATAAATTTTTTCATAATATTTATTTTTATTTTAAACTAATCATTTATCTCTGGTGAAATAAATTTATAAACCAAACCTGCTAAAATTGCCTGACTGGTACCACGTGTAGGGTTTGCAGATGTATTGGTGACAGGAATACTAATTAAATGAATAAGCATTAACCCAAAGGCAATTGCTACGCCTACAAATCCAATTCCTAACTCGGGATATGCTGCTGCTAATACTGCACTTCCACATCCACCTAATACTAACCATAAAGTTCCTATAAATTCTGCTACTAG
>Ga0256827_10001287_pt1 | contig 16005 bp, 11 predicted proteins | sample CV84metaG_FD_185977 | JGI IMG/M metagenome (GOLD analysis project Ga0256827, IMG submission 185977) | Hydrothermal vent microbial communities from East Pacific Rise, Pacific Ocean - CV84 | ecosystem: Environmental > Aquatic > Marine > Hydrothermal vents | place: Pacific Ocean: East Pacific Rise... | reverse complement strand
AAAAGATGGAATTCACTTCGTGGAATGGGGTGATGATGAATTAATAGAGATACTGACATCTGTTGGTATAGATATTATGAGCATAGATATAGAAAAAAAATCATCAGATACAAGAGAGTATAAAGTATGCATACATTAAAAGCAGTTAAGCTTAAAAAGCAAATCAAAACTTTAGAGATAGTAAAAGGGATGAGCCTTGAGGTATCTAGTGGTGAAGTTGTTGGACTTCTAGGTCCAAACGGAGCTGGAAAAACAACAACATTTTATATGATATGTGGTCTTGTTGAAGCAACTTCTGGGGAAGTCTTTTTTGATGGAGAAAATATCTCAAAAATGCCACTACATCAAAGGGCCATAAAGGGGATAGGGTATCTACCTCAGGAAGCCTCTATATTTAAAGATTTAAGTGTTGAAGATAATTTGATGGTTGCTGCTCAAGTTGGTATAAAAGATAAAAAGGCTCAAGAAGATAGGATATTAGAACTGTTGGATATGTTTAATATTGAACCTATAAGATATAGGAAAGGTGTAAGTTTAAGTGGTGGTGAGAGACGTCGTGTTGAGATAGCAAGAGCTTTGGTAAATAAACCAAAATTTCTTCTTCTTGATGAACCTTTTGCGGGTGTTGATCCTATAGCTGTTATGGATATACAAAAAGTTATACATCAGCTCATATCGTATGATATAGGTGTACTTATAACTGATCATAATGTAAGAGAAACATTGGATGTTTGTGATAGGGCATATGTTATCAAAGCTGGGGAACTTTTAGCTGAGGGTACAAGTGATGAGATAGGGCAAAATGAAGATGTTCGTAAGCACTATCTTGGTGAGAATTTTAAGTTATAAGAGTTAAAACAGTATATGGCAGCCTTAAGACAAACTCAAACAGTAGAGAATAAGCATAAACTATCAAATACTTTACGTAATTGGTTGCCTATATTGCATTCATCTTTATCTGATCTTGGTGAGGCTATGGCTCCATTTGTTGAAGCAAATCCTGTTGTTGAGGTAGAGTCTGGTTATGAGGAGAGTTTTGAAGTAAAGATACCGAGAAAAGTTATATCAAGAGCTGTTTCAAATTCAAGAACAGAACAGATAGAAGCCTTAACTATACAAAATAGAACACTTTATGATGTTTTAGATGAACAGTTAGAAGCTCCACTGTTCCCAACGCCAATATCTCAAAAAATAGCAGAATTTGTTGTTAGTAATCTTGATGAAAATGGATACTATGAAGGTGATACTGAAATTTTTTGTAAAAAAAACAATATTGATATTGAAGAATTTGAAAAAATACGTTTACGGTTTACCTATGTTGAACCTATTGGTATAGGTGCAAAAGATTTAGCAGAATCTTTTATATTTCAGCTTGATAACTCTGAGATAAGTGATAAAGCGTATCCTCTTGCTGTAGAAATTATAAATCATCTCTCAGATATATATAGTTATTCCAAAGAAAATTATTTTAGTGAAGTTATGCATACTCTTTCTACTTTTAGAAATCCACCAAATATAGAGTATCAAGAAGAATCTTCTCAAATAATAGCAGATTTGATGATATATTTCAATGATAATAATGAGATAGAAGTAAAGATAAATGATGCATATTATCCAACCATACATATAGATAATAATTATGGTGTAGAGCATGAATTTATATCTCAAAAAATAAAAGAGGCTAAATCTTTAGTAGATGCTCTTGATATGAGAAAAGCAACACTTTATAAGGTTGGGTTAATGATAGTTGAATATCAATATGAGTTTTTCACAGGTGGTCAGATTATGCCACTTACTTTAAAAACTCTTGCTGATGAGTTTGGTCATAACCCATCAACTATATCTCGTGCTATAGCAAACAAATATATAGCTTGTGATAGAGGTTTATTTGCTATGAAAGAATTTTTTACTACAGCTATAGATGAAGATGTAAGTAATGCAGCTATAAAAGATTTTCTTATCTCTTTAGTTAAAAATGAAAGTAGAGAAAAACCACTTAGTGATATGAAGTTACTTGATATGATACAAGACAAATTTAAAGTAAAGATGGTTAGAAGAACGATAGCTAAGTATAGAAAACAGTTAAATATAGCAGGTTCTAGTGAAAGAAAAAAATTATATAGATTAGGGATATAATGGATATAAAGACAAGACTTGATATAGAAGTTAAAAAAAGAGATAGAAGTGATGAGGTTAGTGAGGAAAAATTAGATCCTATCTTTGTTGCTTCTAGATATAAAGATTCAACTATCTCACTTATATGTGCATTATTTGCCTATGGTAATGTCAAACAAATTGTAAAATTTTTAGATTCTCTTGATTTTAATTTATTGGATAAAAGTGATGATGAGATAAGAGATTCTTTAAATTCTCATTATTATAGATTTCAAAAAAGTGAAGATGTTATAGCTATATTTATAGCTTTAAAAAGGTTAAATAGTTCAACTACGCTTGAAAAAGTGTTTAAAAGTGGATATGAAAGAGATCATAATGTGATAGATGGTATAAATGCTTGTATAGAGATGATCTATTTATTGTATCCACATAGTTCACAAGGGTATAATTTTTTAGTTGGTAAAGTTACAACAAAAACAAAAGGTGCTGGAGCACTTAAACGATGGATGATGTATCTCAGATGGATGGTAAGGGATGATAATATAGATATGGGGTTATGGAGTGGTGTCAATAAGTCAGATCTTATAATGCCATTAGATACACATACATTTAAGGTTGGACTTAAACTAGGACTTTTAAAAAGAAAAACATATGATCTTCAGTCTGCTATAGAGTTAACACAAACACTGAAAATATTTGATAGAGATGATCCTTTAAAGTATGATTTTGCACTTTATAGGTTAGGTCAAGAAAAAATAATTTAAATTAAAAAAATTAATAAGGTAAAAATATGAATGGTAAAAAAAGAATTGATATAAAAGCAGGTTTAAATGTCAATATAGTTTTAAAACAAGATCAAAGAACAGGAAAACTGACAAATGGTATAGTAAAAGATATACTTACAAACTCCTCTACGCATCCACATGGTATAAAGGTTAGACTTACTAGTGGTGAGGTTGGCAGAGTACAAGAGATAATCTCTTAATATGAAGTTTTTAGTACTGTTTTTTTTATTTATTAGTTTTAATTTAGAGGCGAAAGTTATGAGTATATATGATTTTAATGTAAAAGATATAGATGGTAAAAGTATTTCTATGAGTAAGTATAAAGGGAAGGTGTTACTTATAGTAAATGTTGCAAGTGAGTGTGGCTTTACTCCTCAATATGAAGGATTAGAAAAACTTTATGAAGAGTATAAAGAGAAAGGCTTCATGGTTCTTGGATTTCCATCAAATCAGTTCTTGAGTCAAGAGCCAGACTCAAATGAGAAAATCAAAGTATTTTGCCAAGGAACTTACAATGTTAGTTTCGATATGTTTTCTAAAATAGATGTAAATGGTGATAATGCTGCTCCACTCTATAAGTTTTTGAAAAAAGAGCAGGGTGGGTTTTTATGGATTGATGCTATTAAATGGAATTTTACAAAATTTTTGATAGATAGAGATGGTAAGGTGATAGAGAGATACTCTCCATCTACCAAACCAAAAGAGATTACAGAAGATATAGAAAAACTTCTTTAATCCATCCACTTGTTAGCATCATAACCATCTGTTGGTCGTACTAACTCTTTTTTCTCTAGTGTTTTTGTGAGCAAAGATGAGTCTTCAATTTGAGTAAATCCAAAATTTTTCAAGAAGTTTATAAGTGCTTCGTTATTGTAGCTATCTACTTTAAGCTCATCAAAAATGACAGCAGCTTCAAGGAGAAATTGTTGCATCATTGAAGTTGCTATACCTTGGTTTCTAAATTCTGGAAGAATTGCTAAGCTCAATGTTGGAATCGTTTCATCTTTTAAAATTCTGCTCCAAATTGCTCCAGTTATTTTATTGTCGACTAAGGCATAAAGACCTAAATCTTTGCTTGTTAAACCATAGAATTTACTATAAATAGTTGTGTCATCTAAGTTTGGATGTGCGTATTGCAACATGTTTTCAACTATTTTGTTTTCGCTAGAGCGTAGAAAGTAGAGTGTTGGTGTCATGATTTTTCCCTTTACCAGTCATCTAAAACAAATTCAGTTGAGTCAGTTTTAGTTTGTGATTTCTCTTCATGGATATTTATCTCTGGTTCAGAGACTTTTTTTGCTGTTTGTTTTTTGGTTTGTGTCTCAAACTGTAGTTCTAGTCCCTTGCTCGTCATAATAAAACCATCAACTTTGAGTTTTCCATCATGTATCTGATTATGGTGCTCTTTGCAAAGTGGTATGAGATTATGTTTGTTATCTTGATGGAAGTGCCCTATAAATCCAGCTTTATCCGCAAGGCTTCTTTGCGATATATGGTGTACATCTTCAGCCATTGCACCACATATAACACACTTAGTAACATAGAGCTCTTTGTTGTACTTACTTTTTTTCTTTTTAACAAGGAGTTCGAGTTCATCAAAGTCGTTTGATAATCTTTTTCGTATACTATTTGCTACATCTAAAAATTCATCATCCATATGCAGAGATTTTGCAAACTCAAGACCATAGATACTACTACCACTTCCAGATTGAAGAACACGGTTAAAGAGTAGACTATCTTTTTCTTCATCATACTCTACACTTAAATGCAAATCAACAACATTGTCTAGTGCTGTAATCTCTGGCATAGTTGAGAGTTGATGGAGATGTGTTGCAAAGAGAAAAAGGCATCTTGTATGTGAGAGTTTTTTTATGGCACTAGCAACTATGGCAACTCCAGAGAGTGTCTCTGTTCCATGACTTATCTCATCCCCTAGAACGAGTGAGCGAGCAGTTGAACGGTTAAAAATATTTTTAAGTTCAAGCATCTCTACTGCAAAGGTAGATAAGCCTTTGGCTAGGTTGTCTTTAGACACTATGCGAGTAAAAAGTGAGTCAAATATAGTAAACTTCATAACAGCAGCACTGACAAAAAATCCACTTTGAGCCATAAGAGTTGCTATACCTATACTCTTCATAAGAGAACTTTTACCACTAGAATTTATTCCATAAAGTAGTACACCATTTATATCGTGCCCGTCATGAACATTGACTTCGAGCATAACTGTTTTTGGATGCGGTAAGTCCATATACTCACGATTTCCCATCACTATATCATTAGGTACATATATACCACTTCTTTCTTGAATCTCTATCAGTGGGTGTCGAAGTTGCATAATCTGCATAAAGTTTTCATCATCTTTTGCTTCAATTATCATAGGTCTTGAGTGTTTATAAGTTTGAGCAATTTTTGAAGAACTGACGCCAACATCAAGATCAGATACATAGGATATAACTCTGTCAAAAAGAAGAGAATATCTTCTTTCATAAATTGACTGAAGATTTATATATTTTTCTTTTACAAGGGATACTATTTTACGACGATTTTTCATTATTTTATCTGATAATTTATCTGTAAAGATAGAGGTTATTTTTACACTATTTGTCAGTTTTTTAATACTAAAATTTTGAAAATCTTCACTTTTTTTAAACTCATTTTCTATCATTGAAAAACGATTTTTACTTAGTGATATATAGTAACCATCTTTTTCTAAAAGTCCTAGTGTTACAACTTTATTTGAACTTCCTACATTACAAATTTCTAAAAGATTTTCTATCTTTTTTATAATATCTTCAAAAGCTATAAGCATAATATTATTTTCTTTTATAAGTGTATCTATCGATTCATCTACTCCATTCATTAAAAAATTTTCATCTACAGTAGTGTTTGTAAATCTTCTAGATATATCCAAATCTATACTTTTGTTAATCTCTCTTAAGAATTCATCTAATTCACTTTCATGAAATGGTGTTTTTTGGATTTTATACTTTTTAACATAAAGCATAAGCTCTTTTACACTGCTCATAGAATCATATATATGATTCATCTCGAAAGGGTGAAGTCTTCCAAGTCTAAGACGACGAGATAATCTTTCAAGATCGTATATCCCTCGCATAGTTTCATCTAGATATCTAGTATGTGATGAAACTTTTTCTATAAGGTTATATCTTCTTTGAAGTTCATCGGCTTCCATTATAGGGTTTAAGAGTCTTTCTTTTAAAAGTCTTTTACCTATGGCTGTTGAACTTTTATCCATCATTTTTAGAAGTGTAAATTCTCTTCTATCTTTTGAAATAATGCCCATCTGTTCAAGAGCATTATTGCCTAGATACATAAATCTGCGATTATCTATAATAGATGGTAGGGCCATTTTTTGAACTATATGATAATCATGTTCTATTACAAAATGTATAAGTGTAGCTAAAGATTCTGTTATCATAGGGTTTCTTTCAAGATCTAAATGTTCTATAGGTGAAAGAAGAGATTGTATTTGATAAACTTCTTTAAAAAGTTTGTTTTGAAAGTCTATCTTTGGTCTGGAATTATTTACAGAATAGTGATAATGTTCTGGTATCTCAAGATACTGCATAACATGTCTTTGATCATCAATTCCATCTAAAAATGTCACAACAATTTCACTAGTTCTGTAAACATTTAAAAGATTAAAAATTTCATCAAGTGCATATGAAGAGTCTTCACTTGTAGAGTGTGTTTCATAAAGATATGTTTTGCCAGTTGTTACATCTATTGCACTATATCCAACACTATAAATGTCTTTAAATTTATCTATAAGTAGTGAGACTATAAAGTTATCATCATTATCTACAATATGCTCAAAATTTGTTCCTGGTGAAACTATTTGAGATATATATCTACTTATTTTAGGAGGATTCCCTTTTTGTTTCACAACTACTATTGTATATTTTTGTTCAGAAATCAGACGATTTAGATATCTTTCAAAAGACACAGCAGGTACACCAGCTAGTAGAGGATTTTTGTCTGAGTTTTCTATTATATTTTTATTTTTTTTTGTTAGTTGGATATTTAGAAGTTCAGCTATTTCTTTTGCTTTACCGACTTGTTCATTGTCATTATTGACTTCATATACTTCGTAAAATGTACCTATTTCCATAAATACTACAGTATCTATACCATATTTTTTTTCAAAATATTTTTGTAGATCAAAGTAAGTTTGTGTTAAGAGTTTCTCTTTATTGTTGAGAATTTTGTCTATTTCTGATGAACGCATATATCTTCAAATCCACTATTAATATATAAAAGGTGATTATATCATAACAACATTAATGCAATTAGAAAAGGATTTGATATAAAATATGGAAAATCTTAGATATAATATCTTAAAATTTAGTGAGTAAATGGTGATTTTGATGAAAAAAAAGGTTATTTTATTTGTAAGTTTGGTTTTTTCTTTATATGCACAAGATCTAAAAACAACCATAGGTGAGGTTATATCTACGAATCCTATAATTTTAGAAAGGTTAAAAAATTATAATGCTACAAAAGAAGATATAACTTCTGCTCAATCTGGGTATTATCCAAAACTAGATTTACATGTTGGTGCTGGATATGAAAAAACTCAAAAAAAGAAGCAAGTTGTTGATGCTTTAAATCTCACAAAAAGTTTAAATGTTTATGAAAATTCATTGAAATATACACATAATATTTTTAATGGTTTCAGTACATATTACCAAGTTAAAGAGCAAGAACACAGAACTGTTTCTGCAGCTTATAGTTATATAGAAAAAGTAAACAATACGGCATTTGATATGACAAATGCATATATAGAACTTATAAAAAATTATGAGCTATTGGCAACAGCAAAAGAGAATGTAGATATAGATGAAAAGATACTTTATAAAGTACAAAGATTATATGACTCTGGTCTTACAACCTTATCAGAAGTAAACAAGATAGAATCATCTTTAGCTTTAGCAAAATCTAATTTGGTAGTTCAAGAAAATACAGTTGCTGATAAAATGTATAATTTGCAACTTATACTAGGTAGAACTTTAAAACCTGAAGATATGTTAAAACCTAAACTAGATGTAATACTACCAGATAAAAGAGAAGATGCTGTTCAATTCGCCATGAAAAATAATCCTTCATTACTTGTAAGTGATTATAATGTAAAACTTGCACAAGCAGTAAATAAAGAATATAAATCTCAATTTTATCCAAAAATAGATATAGAAGTATCTGGAAATATAAATAAGAACTTGAGTGCTGTTGAGGGAGAAGAAGATAAATTTCGTGCTATGGCTTATGTATCATATAATCTTTTTAATGGATTTAAAGATACTTCTTCTTTGCAAAAAAGTGTGAGTAAAATTCATCAAGAAGTGCAGATAAAAGCAAACCTTAGAAGAAAAGTTATAGAGGGTTTAAATTTATCATGGGTGGCAAATCAAAAATTACAAGAGCAACTTGTTCATCTTATAGAATATAAAGATTTTTCACAAAAGACACTTACTCTATATTCTAAAGAATATGATTTAGGAAGAAGATCTTTACTTGATCTCTTATCTTCACAAAATGACTTTATTAGATCAAAAGCTCAGATAATTATCACAAGTTATGATTTACTTTATGCTAAGTATAGAATATTAGATGCTATGGGCATATTGGTTTCTACTGTGATGAATGATGATAAAAATATATATTCAAAGGTTTCTTTGGACTCAAAAACTCCAGACAATTTAGACCGATTACCTGTTAAGTATGATATTGATAATGATTTGATAGTAGATGAAAGAGATATATGTGATAATTCATTAAGTACTCAAGTAAAAGATATATATGGTTGTGAAGCAGATGATAATAATATTTCAAGTATAAAAAGATATGCTGGATTTTTATTTGATGGTACCGATATAGAAACTAGATCTAAAGAAAGACTGGTGGATATACTTCAAAAATTAGATTTAAATGATATAGATAATTTAAAAGTTTATATATTGGCAAATGCACAAAATAGTGATTTAAATAAAAAAGAGTTAGTAAACTTGTCTAATAAGAGAGCAAAATATATATCTAAACTTTTAGGTAATTTTGGTATTTTAGAAAAAAATATAATTATTATCTCTAATGGTGATGAAGCACCAATGTATAGTAGTGATGAAGAAAAAAATAATCGTGTTGATTTGATATTTAAAAAATTAAAATAAAAGGTTTAAAATGCTTATAACAAATGCTGATAATCTTAGAATGGATGCTTTGCTAGATTCTTTAGTCCTGTTTACAAAATTGTATCATAAACCATTTTCCGCAGAAGCATTAACTGCAGGATTACCTATAGAACCTGGTGTCGAGGCACCTGAGTTGTTTTCTATAAACAATGCAAAGGGATTATTTTCAAGAGCTGCTGCGAAAGCAGGTCTTAAATCTTCTATAATTCGTCGTCCTCTTTCTCAAATATCTCCACTTCAGTTACCTATGATTATTTTACTTTCAAATCAAAGTGCTTGTATTTTAGATAAGTTTAGTGAAGATGGTACACAAGCTAAAATTATTATGCCTGCAGAAGAAGCGGTGGAACAATGGGTTGATGTAGAAGATTTGCAAGATGAGTATATTGGTTATGGTTTTATGGTTAAAAAAGCTTTCGAGTATACAGATGAAAATGCTAGAACACTTCATCTTCAGCAAAAACATTGGTTTTGGAGTACTTTAAAACTTTCTGCTGGGATGTATAAAGATGTTTTATATGCATCTTTATTAATAAATCTTTTTGTACTTGCTTCTCCTCTTTTTACAATGAATGTGTATGATAGAGTTGTGCCAAATAATGCTATAGAAACTTTATGGGTTTTTGCGATAGGCGTTACTATTGTATATATAATAGATGCTTTTGCAAAATTTACTAGAACATACTTACTTGAAAGTGCTGCTAAAAAGAGTGATATCATTATGTCTTCTATAATATTTGAAAAAGTTTTATCTTTAAAAATGGCAAATCATCCTGCGTCTGTTGGATCATTTTCAAGTAATCTAAAAGATTTTGATAATATTAGAGGATTTTTGACAAATGCTACTATGGCTGTTATGATAGATCTACCTTTTTCTATTATATTTTTGGCTGTTGTAGCATATATAGGTGGTTCTATAGTCCTGTTTCCTTTGTTAACTATGATTTTAATTATAGGATATGCTTTTTTTATAAAAAAACCACTTCGTGCTAGTATAGAAAGTACACATGAAGCGAGTGCAAAAAAAAGTTCTATTCTTATAGAAACACTAAATAATATAGAAACATTAAAAACACTTGGTGCTTTAAATCAGATACAATGGAAGTGGGAAGAGTCAACAGGTGAAATAGCTACCAAAAGTTTAAAATCACGTTTATTATCAGCTTCTATACCAACTATCACACAATTACTAATACAATTAAATACAGTTATGATTATCGTTTATGGTGTGTATATGATACAAGATTTTGAACTTTCTATGGGTGGACTTATTGCTATTGTTATTCTTACAGGAAAGACATTGGCACCTATGGGACAAGTTGCTAGTTTAATGACAAATTATGAAGATACTAAAACATCTTATGAAACTTTAAATGATATTATATCTCAACCAAGTGAAAGACCAGATGGTAAAAAATTTGTTGAGCGTCCAGAATTTTCTGGTCTTATAGAATTTGTTGATGTAACATTTACTTACCCTGGTTCAGATGTACCTGCATTGAAAAATGCAAGTTTTACTATAAAACCTGGTGAACATGTTGCAATTATTGGTCGTATAGGTTCTGGAAAAAGCACTATTCAAAAACTTATATTGGGATTATATGAACCAGATAGTGGACAGATACTTATAGATGGGATAGATATAAATCAGATAGATCCTGCAGATCTACGTAAGCATATAAGTTATGTTTCACAAGATGTTATGCTATTTAGGGGTACAGTAAAAGATAATATAACCTTTAGGGCTACACATGCGAGTGATGGATCTATGATTCGTGCTGCTCAAATAAGTGGTGCGAGTGAATTTATAAAAAAACATCCAAAAGGTTATGAGATGCCTATAGGTGAAAGAGGGCAAGGGTTGTCTGGTGGTCAAAGACAAAGTATAGGTATAGCTCGTGCATTTTTACTACATACACCTATTATGCTTATGGATGAACCAAGTAATGCTATGGATCAAGTGACAGAGTCAAGACTCTTAAATAATTTAGATACATCTTTAAAAGGTATTACATCTATCCTTGTAACTCAAAAAATGACATTACTTAAAATTGTAGATAGGGTGATAGTAGTAGATGATGGTAAAATTATTATAGATGCTCCAAAAGAGGAAGCTATTTTAAAACTTCAAGGTGGAGGTTCTCGAAATGGCAAAAAATAAAAAAATAGTAGAATACAACGAAAAAGACTATGAGTTTATGAACTCTCTTAGTTCTGCCATATTGGAACAGACTCCATCAAAAATAAGTAGGGTAATTAAAATATGGTTATTTAGTATTCTTGCTTTTATATTGTGGGCATCATTTGCTGAAATAGATGAGATAACTAGAGGTAATGGAAAAGTTATACCTTATGGTCAAAATCAGGTTATTCAAAATTTAGAAGGTGGTATTGTTGAAGCTATACTTGTTAATGAAGGAGATATAGTTAAAGCAGGTGATCCTATACTAAAGATAAATAATGCAAAATCAACATCAACAAGTAAAACAAATGTTATGAAGTATAATGAATTAGTAGCTAAAAGATTGAGACTTTATGCTGAAGCAAATGATATGGCTTTTGTTGATATAAAAACTGATAATGAACAACTTAAAATTCAAATAGAACTTGCAAGAAAACTTTATAATTCAAATAAACTGGAGATGCAAGCAAAAGACAACTCTATAGTTCAGCAGATAGAACAAAGAAAACAACAACTTAAAGAAGCAAAAGCTAAAATAAGATCTTTGGAAACATCTTTGGGATATGTTACAGAAGAGATATCTATGACTGCTCCCATGGTGAGAGAGGGTGTAAAGTCTAAAGTTGACTTTTTAAAACTTAAACGTGAGGCAAATGGTATAAAAAATGATATAGAAGCAGCAAGACTTTCTTTACCGAGACTTCAATATGCCATAAATGAGTATAAAAATAATAGAATAGAAGCAAAACAAGAATTTATAAATAAAGCAAAAAAAGAGTTAAATGAGGTTACGGCCGAGATAGAAAGACTTAAAACACAACAAGTTGCCTTAAGTGATCAGGTTAGAAGAACTATGGTTAAATCACCTGTTGATGGAATTATCCAGAAACTTTTTATACATACTGTTGGAGGAGTTGTTAAGCCAGGTGCAGATTTGGTTGAGATAGTACCAACTGATAAACGACTTTATTTAGAGATAAAGATTAAACCAAGTGATATAGCATTTATACATCCTGGAGCAGAAGCTCAAGTGAAAATATCTGCTTATGATTTTGCTATACATGGTGGTTTGATTGGGCATGTGGTAAATATATCTCCAGATACTATAACAGATAAAAAAGAAAATACTTTTTATATAATTCATATAGAAACAGATAAAAATTATCTTGGTACGAAAGAACATCCGTTGAAAATTATACCAGGTATGACAGCTAGTGTTGATATAGTTACAGGTAAGAAAACTATTATGCAATATATTTTAAAACCTATATTAAAATCTAAACAATACGTTTTTTCGGAGAGATAAATAAATGGATACTATTTTTTTTAGTTCAGATATGGATATTATAAAAGAGTGGAAAGATAGATATGATATAAAATCTTTTTTAGAATTTTATGACTTAGAGTCATTATATAAAAATATAAAAGATATGGATAATTATATATTTGTTGTTGATTATGATAGTATATCCAATGAATTAAATAAGATGATATCTTCAGATTCTTTACCAAAGTATACAGTTGTTTTTGAAAGAACTCCTGCTATAGTAACAGGTAAACTTTTAATCTCACATGGTGTAAAAGCTTATGGAAATAGTAGAATGTTATCTATACATTATAAACAACTTATAGAGACAGTATTAGATAAAAATATATGGACATACCCTGAGCTTACAATGGCACTAGCAAGCTCTTTTAGAAAAAATATCGTAACAGAAGAATCTTTGAAATTTTTAGATGAAAGATTAAGTGAAAAAGAAAAGGACGTTGTTTTTGCTGTGTTAGATGGGCTTACAAATGATGCGATAGCTCATAAGTTTGGTATAACAGTACGAACAGTAAAAGCACATATAAGTTCTATCTTTTCTAAACTACATGTAAACGATAGATTAGCATTAGTACTGCTTTTAAAGTAAGACTTTTAAAGTCTTACTTAATTTTGATCTATCTGAATTTCAGTATTAATTTCTAGTGTAACTGTTGCATCACCTTCACTTCCTGTTGCTTCTTGATATGTAGATCCTGTTTCAGTTTCTGTTTTAAATCCACCTAAAGTCCATGTAGCATCTTCACCTTCGGTATTTAAGCTAATACTATCAGTTGAATCACCATCAATTCTAAGTGTGTTACTGTTGTCTGTAACATTAACAACATCTTCAAGAGAAATATTACTAATGTTTTGGGAGCCATTGTCAAGATTAATACTTTCAATATTAGAAACTGTATCAGCAAGATTACTAATGTCAATATTTTCATCTTCACTAATAAGTAAAGTGTCATTACCATTGCCACCATTAATAGAGTCATTGCTATCATAAACAATAGTGTCATCTCCGTTACCTGCTGATATATTATCTGCTCCCTCACCACCATCTATATAATCATTACCACCAAATGTACTAATATTGTCTGCTCCCTCACCACCATCAACATAGTCATTGCCTGAACCAGTAGCAATATTATCACCACCACCATTACCCTCTATATGCACACTCTCATTTGTATTATATGCACTATACATACCATCTGCATTATCACTACCTTGAACTTCTCTTTGGTTATTTTGTGCGGCATCATCTATATTATCGTAAGTTGATTCTGTAACATCGACTGTATTTGTGAAGTCAGTATCAATATCAGTATCAGTAGTGACAGTAGTTGTTGTGTCTCCAGTAGATGATTCTGTAGATGTTACTTCAGCTGAAACATTACCAAGTTCATTTTTAGATAGGAGATGGTCTGTTACTGTCGTTACTGTAGCAGCACCATTCTCATCAATAGGTATACTGTAACTTCCATCATTATTAGGAGTTAGGGTATTTCCATTACTATCTTGAAGAGTAACACCTTCTGGTATATCAAGTGTTACATTATCACTTAATGTCTCACTTCCATCTGTATCTGTAAGAGCAGCATCTACAGAGATATCATACTCATATGTAGATGGCTCATTCGTAAAGATCATATTTTCTGCTGAAACGTCTCTAATTTCATCAGTTGTATAAGTTTCTGTTTGGTATATAATGTCAGGTTCAACAGTTTCACCAGCATTATTTACAAAGTGACCAGGAATTTTGATATCTTCAGTACTTGATAACGTCATATTTTTAACAACATAGTTACCATTACTTCCTTCTGATGTTACTTCAACACGTCCTATTGGTGTCTCGCTTTCAAAAGAGTATACATCTTCGTAGCTTCCAGACTCTCTATATCCACCTTGTGTTTCTATTATTTTTCCATCTTGGTCATATGCTGTTAAAAGTACTTGTGTAGCATGATCATTATTTTCTTCAAAATAGCTACCAAGACCGGATAGTGTAAAATCTACTTTATTCGCATCACCACCAGAAATTTCAAAAGACATTGTTTCTGATTTGTCAATACCTTTACTATCATTCGTTCCTATACCTACACCAATATTGTGATTTGCTCTATCATAAACTCCAAAATCTCCATCTGTATTTGTTATTTTTACAGTAATACCATCAGGATTAGTACTTGTTATAACTTCTGAATTATCATTATTTGAGCCAAATTTAAACCAATCGTGATGATTTTCATTCCCATGATTATTGGTAGATTGATTTTTCATTCCCATGTTATTCATGCTCATGCCCACATTGGAACTATTATTGTTGTGACTTTCTTGAGTCGTTAGTGTACCCCAATCAGAGATACTAGCATGATCATGTCCAAACGTTCCAAGTTTGAAAGTATCTATTTTTGTATTAGTGGAGTCAGAAACCCATTCATAACCATCTTCTGCCATAGCTTTATAATTTATTATATCAGTCTCATGTGTATGTTCTTCTTGGTATGTCTCTTGCCAATTTCCATCATTATTTTGAGTATATCCAGCTTTAATCATAGCCTCTGTATCTACAATAGTATCACCAAGAATTTCTCTAGGTTCACTAATATCTACTTCAAGAGTTGGAGCTTTAGCTGTATCATCTATATCATTTACATCAATACTAACAGTCTGTGTTGAAGTTGTTCCATCAGAACTAGTAGCAGTTGCATTAAATGTATAGTTTTGTGAATTTTCAAAATCTATACTATTATCACCATCAACAACAACTTGACCATTATCTTCAACTCTAAATGGTATACCATCATCAAGTGAATAAGTGATAGTATCACCATCTATATCAACAGCATCAAGGGTTATACCTGTATAAGTACCATCTTCAACATTTTCATCTATTATATTTTGATTATTGTCACTATCATTTAAGTTTGATATTCTGTCATTGATTTCACTCATCTCTTTAGCTGTTGTAGCTGAATTATTGGCGTTAGCAATTGCTTTATCGGCTGCTGATGTATCTATATTTTCACCGGCAGTATTTGCTACATTATTTAAATTATTAACAGCAGTTGATAAATTCTCAGCTGCAGTAGTTGCAACTAAAGAAGCTTCATTCGCAGCAGATTGTGTAGATTCTGCAATAGCTAAATTTTCAGGAGTAGGATTTGTATTAGCAATAATTGCAGCTTCATTTGCTGCTTGTGCAGCGATATTTGCGGCATCGCTAGCTGTATTGGCGTTAGAGGTTAAATCATTTATATTATCATTTAGTATATTAATCTCTGCATCACTAGCATTCTCAGCATTAACTGCATCAGTGATAGTAGTTGCAGCATCATTAGTAGAGCCAACTCCAGTTGTATCTTCAACACTTTCACCAGCTGCAGTTGCAGCTTGTGAATA
>Ga0256827_10001286_pt1 | contig 16005 bp, 15 predicted proteins | sample CV84metaG_FD_185977 | JGI IMG/M metagenome (GOLD analysis project Ga0256827, IMG submission 185977) | Hydrothermal vent microbial communities from East Pacific Rise, Pacific Ocean - CV84 | ecosystem: Environmental > Aquatic > Marine > Hydrothermal vents | place: Pacific Ocean: East Pacific Rise... | reverse complement strand
TTTGAGCGTTTTGGAATTTGATGTACAGTATCAAAAGTTAAAGCAATAAATATCATAAGTGCAAATGTTCCACCACCATAATAGATATTTTTTGCCATACTTTTCGTTATACGTTCAGTCATAAAATTATCCTCTTTTTAAATTCTACCTATAAGTAGTATTTGGAATATTAGCAGGATAAAATTAATTCTACCTTTAAGTAGTAATTGTATTTGTTTTTTATATAATACACTATATCAATACTGAAAGGTCATCTATGCAATTGAGCAATAGTTCCCAATATGCTATAAGAATTTTAGCTTATATGGCAGATAAAAAAGATTCTAAACTTCTAAATGCTACTCAATTAGCTGAAACACTATATATTCCTTATAAATTTTTAACTAAGATTATGACAGAGTTAGTAAAGAGTGGACTAGTTGTCTCCATTCGAGGAAGAGATGGTGGATATAAGTTTGAAAAAGATACATCGGAGATTATGGTTAGTGATATTTTGGCTATCTTCAATGACTCTATAAAAGATGAGCAGTGTGTTTTAGGAATAGGGTTTTGTAATGGACTTTGTAAATGTGCCTTACATGACCAATGGATAGAGCCAAAACATCTTTTGCAGAAGATGTTTCAAGGGTCAAGTTTAGAAGATATTGCAGGTAGAGGGTGTAAGATATAGGTGAATCTTAGTTTTGTATAAAACCCCAAGAAAAACAAACAATTTCTAAAAATATATGGCTACCTAAATACTCAGGCAACCATAATAAGTACTTTAAAACTTACACAGTAGCTTCACTAAAAAGTTGTTTAGCCTTTTGAACGTGGAATTTAAGCCCAATCTCTTCTTCTGTACAACCAAGAGCTAGAGCTACCATTTGTGGCATATGTAGAACAGGAAGCTCTACATCTCTACCTATAACTTTTCCAACACTATCTTGGTATGTATCCATTTTTAGGTGACATAGAGGACATGGTGTTACCATTAGGTCAGCATTATTATCAATAGCATCTACCATTGCATTTCCTGCTAACACTTCTGATGCGTGATTTGCTTGAAGCTCAACATGGAAACCACAACACTTATTTTTGTGGTCATAATCTACGGGATGTCCTTCAAGTGCGTCAATCAAGCTATCAAGTGATGTAGGAACATAAGAGTTCTCTCCATTGTTTGATGAGTGGTGAAGCTCTGATGGTCTGATATTATGACATCCATAAAATGGTGCAATATTAAAGTTACTTAGAGGAACTGTTACTTTGTTTTTGATATTATCAAGACCATACTCATCTACTAGAGTATATAAGAAATGTTTAATCTCTACTGTACCTTTGTACTCTAGTCCTACCTCTGCTAATTTCTCATTTACACGAGCTTTTAACTCTGGGTTTGTATCTAGTGCGTGTTTTGTCATGGCAGAGTTTAGTTGACAAGTGTTACATATTGTAATCATAGTCAATCCTAATTTCTCTGCATAACAGATGTTTCGTGCATTTAGAACATGAGCTAGAAACTCATCAAAATCTTGTAAGTGAGAAGCTCCACAACATGAAGCCTCCTCTAAAATGGTAATCTCTATTCCTAACTTATCAGCTACTGCAAGAGTAGATGATAGTAACTCAGGTGTTGATTGTTTTGCTGTACAACCTGTAAACAGTGCATATTTAAATTCGCTCATCTTTTCTCCTTATAGCTTGTGTGTCATTGAGATTTTAATTAATTTTTGAACCTCATCTAAGTTTTTGATTTTTGGCATATTGTCTATAAATGGAACACCATCTTGCCAGTGAATTTTTCCTGCTTTCATCATCTTAATAGCAGTTGTTAGGTGTTTATACATACCCAAGTAACCCTCTGAGTAGACAACAATATCTGCTTCATCCAAGAATCCATGTTTTCTAATACTTCTTACAAAACCTTCTGCGTGACGTGTAGCTATGTTACTTTGTGCTACTTTCTTCTCAAACTGTAAGTTATGAAGTTTTGTAATCTTCTCAATTGGGTTAATCTCTTTTGGACACGCCTCTGCACACTCAAAACATTTTACACAATCCCAAACACCTGTACCCATCTTGGCTGTAGTCTCTAGTCTCTCTAATCCAGCAGTATCTCTAGTATCGACTGTAAATCTGTAAGCAGCAACAAAAGCAGCAGGTCCAAGGTAGTCTTCGTTGACTTCAAGAGCAGGACAAGAGTAGTGACACGCACCACACTGTATACATAAATCAGAATCCAAAAGCTTGTCAAACTCTGCAATGCTCTGTTTTGTCTCATGCTCTGGGTGAGGGTCGATATCTGCAACTACATATGGCTGAACAGCATCATGTTTCTCCCAAAAATCGCTTTTATCAATAATCATATCTTTGACAGCACGTTTTTTGCTTGATGGCTCTAGCACAAGCTCATTGTTAAACAAATCAAGAAGCTCCATAGCATTCTGCTTACAAGCTAGAGTTGCTTTTCCATTGACTTTTATAGCACAAGCTCCACAGATACCATGACGACATGAACGACGGTAGGAGAATGAACCATCATGCTCCCACTTAATTTTATTCATAAGGTCAAGGATTAGTTCATCTTTTCCTACCTCCATAGTGTAGCTTTTATAAGATGGAAGATAGTCAGTCTCAGCATTAAATCTAAATGCTTTTATCGTTACTTTTCTAGTATTACCCATATCATGCCTCCTTAATATGTTCTTTCTTTAGGCTCAAACTTACCAAGCACAACATCACCCCACTCAGTAGTAATATTATAATCTTTATCCATATAAGCATAAGTATGTTTCAAGTAGTTTTCATCATCTCTTGTTGGAAAATCTTCACGGAAGTGACCACCACGACTCTCTTTACGATTCAATGCACCAACAACGATAAATTTAGAGAACTCTAACATATGTCCTAGCTCAATTGCCTCTTGAAGGTCTGTATTAAATGTATTTGATTTATCATCAATTCTAATACCATTAAATCTCTTTAAAAGCTCATCAATAAGTGCTATCTGCTCCTCTAATGACTCTTTTGTTCTAAAGACACCTGCATTTTTGGTCATACCAATCTGTAGCTCCTCTCTCAATTTAGGAACAGACTCTTTACCGTTTGATGTTTTAAGTCTATTAAGCTCTTCTAACATCATATTAGCATCAGATATCTTAGCAGGACGAAGCTCAATACCCTCATCAATCTTTTTAACCATATTTTCACCTGCATGACGACCAAATAGAAGAGCCTCTAATACAGAGTTAGCACCTAGTCTATTTGCACCATGAACAGATACACAGCTACACTCACCAGCAGCGTAGAACCCCTCTACCATCTCTGTTGGAGATTTACGAACTTGACAGTTTATATTTGTAGGAATTCCACCCATAGAGTAGTGAGCAGTAGCAGAGATGTGGATAGGCTCTTTTAGCATATCTTGCCCTTGGAATGCAATAGCTAACTCTCTAAGCTCAGGAAGACGTGTCAAGATAATCTCAGGGTCGAGGTGAGTTAGGTCAATATTAACAGATTGTCCATCTTTACCTACACCTTTTCCTTGACGCACCTCTTCCATAATGGCACGACTTACAACATCACGAGATGCAAGTTCCATTGCATTAGGTGCGTACTTGGTCATAAATCTCTCACCCTCAGAGTTAAAGAGACGACCACCTTCACCACGAGCAGCTTCAGAGATAAGAACACCTGAACCACCAAGTCCACTTGGATGGAACTGTACAAACTCCATATCCTCTAGTGGAAGACCATGACGTGCTACAATAGAGAGTGAATCCCCTGTATTTGCATGAGCATTTGAGTTAAATCTGTATGCTCTACCATGTCCACCTGTTGCAAACATAGTAACTTTTGCATTAAAAATAGCAGGTTTTGAAGTTCTAATATCATAAGCTACAATTCCAGATACTTTTCCATCTTTATAGATAAGGTCTGAACAGTACCACTCGTCAAAAACTTCGATTCCTGCTCTGTGAGCTTGTTCATAAATCGCTTGAAGAACAGCAAGACCTGTTCTATCTTTTGCATAACAAGCTCTAGGTTTACTTTGACCACCAAAAGGACGTATAGCAATATCTCCATCTTCGTCACGTGAGAAAACAGCACCCATTCTCTCTGCCCAACGAATGGTTTCTGGTGCTTTTGTACACATAAGCTCAACACAATCTTGGTCTGCTAAGTAGTCAGAACCTTTTACTGTATCAAACTCATGAAGTTCTGTAGAGTCATCTTTTCCAAGAGCTGCATTAATACCACCTTGTGCTGCTCCTGAGTGACTTCGTAGAGGGTGAAGTTTTGTTATAACGGCTGTCTTTTTTCCTGCTTCTGTTAGCTCTTTTGCCGCGGCTAGACCAGCTAACCCAGCTCCAACAATTACAGCGTCATATTCGTAGATTTTAACATCCATACTGCTATTTCCTTTTAAAATAAGAATTTGTAAAGATTATATTCATTAGCTTATTATAAGCCATTGAATAAAGAACTATAGCACTTATTAGAATTAATTATGTTACAATTTTTCCATTAATTTAAAAGGTAAAGAGTGAATAAAGAAGAGTATTTGATAAACAAATTAAGTTCAAGTTATATTGGTGATGATGGGGCAGTAGTTGGTGATAAAATTTATAGTATGGATGCTTTTTTTGAAAATGTACATTTCAAAAGAGAGTGGATGAGTCTACGTCAGATAGCTCGTAAAGCTATGTTGGTAAATCTCTCTGATGCTGTTGCTATGAATGCAAAGCCTCTCTATGCTTTAGTTACACTCTCTATGCCTAAAGATTTTAGTAGAGGTGAGATTGATGAGGTTGTTAGCTCTCTTCATGAGGTTGCAGATGAGTTTGGATTTGAGATAATTGGAGGAGATACTATAGTAGGAGAGAGGCTAGATTTCTCTATTACAATTATATCTGAATCTGACAATCCTTTGATGCGTAAAGGTTTAAAAATAGGGGATTTATTAGCCTATACAGGTGTTTTGGGTGAGAGTAAAAGGGATTTGAATAGGCTATTTAATGGTCAAAAAATCTCTAGTAAATCTAGGTTTATCGAGCCTATTTTAAGACAAAAATTTATAGAAAAAGCTCGACCATATCTTAATGTGGGGATGGATATTAGTGATGGTCTTTTTTGTGATACAAATAAGCTTTTGGATTTTAACTCTATAGGGTTTGAATCTATTATAGAGATATCAGATGAGATTGGTTCTAGTGGAGAGGAGTATGAGATGCTAGTAGGATTTGATGCTTCTAATTTAGATGTTATTGAGACTATAGCCAAAGAGTCTAATATCTCTTTGACAATTTTTGGAAAGGCTGTGAATAGTAAAAAAAGATATAGTTGTCTGAACCATCATTTGTAAGCTAAATATTTATAATTATGGTATAATTTTCTCAATTATAAATAAGGGAGTATTCATGCAAAAAGAGCCAATGTTAGAGGCGACATTTAATAGATTATCTATAGAGTTAGAGCAACTTAAAACAGTAGAACGTGCTGAGATTGCACAGGTTATTGATACAGCTAGAGAGTTGGGGGATTTAAAAGAGAATGCTGAATATCATGCAGCCAAAGATAAGCAGGGGTTGATGGAGGCTAGAATTTTAGATTTGACAGATTTGATAGGTAGAGCGCAGGTTATTGACCCTAGTAAGTTACCTCATGAGCGTGTTAGTTTTGGCTCAAAGGTTGAGCTAGTAGACCAAGATGATGATTCAGAGATAATCTATACTATAGTAGGTTCACAAGAGTCAAATCCTGATAAGGGTCTTATCTCTGTTGGTTCACCAATGGCACGAGTCTTACTTGGAAAAGAGGAGGGTGATGAGGTGCGTATCTCTTTGCCATCTGGAAATAAAGTATTTGATATTGAAGAGATTTCTGCGATGGATGAGTTGGAGTAGAGAATGATAAATGTAGGTATAGTAGGAGCTAGTGGATATACTGGTTTGGAGTTGGTAAAGATGTTAGTGACACACCCCAAGTTTCATCTTAAATATTTGGCGACAACTACAGGTGATACTGTGATTGAAGCACTTCATCCATCATTGGTAGATGTTATTACTTTTCCTGTAGAGGTAGCATCTATTGAGTCTGTAGTAGAGCATTGTGAATTGGTCTTTTTGGCACTTCCTCACAAAGCATCTATGGGTTTTGCCAAAGATTTAATAGCACAAGGGGTTAAGGTTGTTGACCTCTCAGCTGATTATCGTCTGGAGTTAGATACATATGAGAGTATCTACTGTGAGCATGAGGATAAAGAGAATTTGGATAAGGCAGTATATGCTTTAATTGAGTACTATAGAGAAGAGTTAAAAGAGACAAAATTAGTAGCAGGACCGGGATGTTATCCTACTGCAACTCTACTAGGAATACTACCTTTTATCCCATATCTTGATGAAAAAGCACCACTTTTTGTTGATGCAAAGTCTGGACTTAGTGGAGCAGGTAAGAGACTCTCCGAGACTTCTCATTTTGTAAATATAAATGAAAATATGTTTGCTTATAGTCCTCTACGTCATCGTCATGGTGCAGAGATAGCAGAAAAGATAGAAAAAGTGCAAGGTGTTAAACTAAATGTCAACTTTGTACCACATCTTATCCCTGTTACTCGTGGGGAGTTGGTATCGGTCTATGGAACATTAAATCTAAAAGATGATATAGACCCAATAGAGGTTCTAAAAAAGCATTATGAAAATGACCCATTTATTCGTATTCGTGAGAATCCTGTAGAGTTAAAATCGGTAGTAGGAACACATTTTTGTGATATCTATGCTAGTAAAAATGAGAATGGACTATTTGTAAGTGCTGTTATTGATAATCTATTAAGGGGAGCTAGTTCACAAGCATTGGTAGCTGGAAATTTGATGTGTGGGTTATCTGAGGGAATGGGTATTCCTACTATAGCTTATGTGCCATAAATAGTTGAGATAAAAAGGAGAGATAACTCTCCTTTATCTACCTCGTATCAATTTCTACCAATCACTATCAAGACTCTTATTATTGTGGGTTGGTACTGCCCCCTCATCTGGTAGTTTGATGATAAATGTAGTCTTTTTATTTAGTATACTAACGACTTCAATACTTCCATTAGCAGCTTCAATCATATTTTTACTCATATATAGACCAAGCCCTGTACCTTTTGTTTTATGTTTGGTGGTATAGTATGGTTCAAATATTTTATTGACAATAGGTTTTGGAATTCCTCCTGCATTATCACGAACAGCTATAATTAGCTCATCTTTCTCATGATATACACGAATTGATATCTCACCACCTATAATTCCTTTCTCTTCAAAAGCATCTCTAGCGTTATTCAACAAGTTCATGATTACGTGTTTAAAGTCATTCTCATAACCTTTATAGGTGATATCATCAGCACAATCTAGTTTTATAACGGTTTTAGATTTAGTAAGAGTCTCTTTGATTAGCATAATAGTAGACTCAATGGTAGCTTTCATGTTAAAAGTTTGTGCCAAATCAGAACGGTCAACATAACGTCTGAAATCCTCAATAGTATTGGATAAAAACTGTATGGAGTTGTTTGCTTTTCTTGCAACCTCTTCAATATTTATCTGGTCGTGATTACCCATTTGAGCTTTTATGAGAGTATCATTCATAATCCAAGATATGGTATTGAGTGGTTGTCTCCATTGGTGAGCAATATTCTCTAGTATCTCACCCATAGAGGCTAGTCTTGCCTGTTGAGTCATAATAGTATTTTGTCGTTTTACCTTACGAACAGCATCACTAATTCTAACTTGTAGGTCTTCGTTTAGAATTTTAAGCTCTTTTGTACGTTGATTTACTCTAATCTCTAGGTTTTCTGTGAGACGGTTAAGCTCATTGGCTGTCTTATGCATAATAGAGTAGAGGTTTTTATTAGCTACTTCAAATGGTGTGATATCTTCACCTGCATACTCATGAAGCTCAAGATAGGCACTAGATGATTCTGTAATAGATGCCATAATGAAAGTTTGATTATGATAAGTGTTTAGCTGATTTTGCTCATTAAAATACTCTTGTGATGTTAAGTATCCAAAAATATTATTATTGTTTGTAATGTTTGAGAGATAGTAGTTAATCGGAATTCTAAAACCATACTCATAGGAGATACAAGTTCCTATCCATAATGCTTGTGTTGGAGTTTTTGATAAGAAGTTGTAAATCTCTTCTGTTCTATTCATCATATCGTTATAGTTTCCAATAGATAGTTGAACTGTATCTCCTGTCTCTAACTGTTGTGCTGATTGAATACATTGTGATAGTTTATTCATATCATGAATATGTACACTATATGATACATTTCTTTTGGTAATATAGAGAGGAACTTGAAAAAATACAGAGCTATTTGTCTCAATATTTGGAAAATATTTTTTATAGATATTGAGAGCAGGGCTATCCTCGATAGTTAATATAGAGGAGTTGTCTGTTTTTGTTATCTTCTTCTTTTTTCCAATAGGCTTCCAATCAAATGCTTGAAAGAGATTAATATCAAGATTCTCTCCATGCATAAAGATTAAGATGACAGCATTGTTATATATTCTATTATTATGAAATACAAAAGTATCTCTGTTATAGTTAGTACTGTTTGTTGCTCCACCACCAAATATCTTAAGATGTGAAAAAATCTGACCTAAATTATTTATAAGTGATGAGGTGTGTATTGTATTATAACTTGATAAAATCTGAATAGCTTGAGTATCTGGTTGAAGATTACTCTCTATTTTCATAATATCAATCGTATAGTCCTCTTTTGCACCTTTTACATAGTTTGTATCAATATCTAAAACTATAGATGATATGGAGCTTGTCTCAAACTCCATTATAGATATCACAGGGCTTTTATCAAAATCTGTAACTTGGTGATTCTTATATGATGCAAAACTCTGCATACCAATAATAGTTGCATTTGGAAATTTTTTATTCAAATCATTTAATAGAACAGTTATCTCTAATCTATTGTCATTGGGGTAGTTTATCTCAATCAAGAGTTTGCTAGAATCTATAATTGTATTTATTTCACACCACTCATTAAAAATCTCAAATTCTGAATAGTAATGTACTAGTTGTCTCATTTTTTATCTCTTTTCTATTTAATTAAACTATTTTGTAAAAATTTTTGAGCCAATACGAACAAGATTTGAACCACATTTAATAGCTAGTTCATAATCTCCACTCATACCCATAGAGCAGATAGTAGCACCATCTTTTTTTAGTATCTCATATATATCATAAGTGGTCTCAAAACTCTCTTGAACCTCTTTTATATTGTTAGTATTTGCACCAATGCTCATAACACCTTTAAGTCTTAGTTGAGGACAAGACTCTTGTATCTGCTGATATATATCAATAGCCTCTTCACTCATAACACCTGATTTTGTATCCTCTTTAGCACTGTTTATCTGTAGAAGTACACTCATTTTTTGATTTCTATCTGCTAACTTACTATTCAGTATCTCTGCTAATTTTAGAGAATCCAAAGATTGAAACAGAGTAGGTTTTAGCTCCAAGAGTCTATTTATCTTATTTTTTTGCAGATTTCCTATCATATGCCACTCTAAAGGTAGATTTTTTAGACTCTCTACTCTTGTAGATAACTGCTGTACTTGATTTTCACCAAATGCTCTTTGCCCTAGTTCATAAAGTGTTTTAATGCTCTCTTCATCACTATATTTTCCAACTGCTACTAGCTTTACAATATGATGCTCTGATACCTCAACTCTAGCCTGTTCTATATTCCAAATAACACTATCCAAATTTTCTCTTAATATATCTTTCATCTCTATCCTAAAAATCTATTTATATCATTATATACACCCAAAAGCATAACTGTAAGTAGTAAAGCCCATCCTATAAGTGTAAGTTTATACATAATCTCTTCACTTGCTGGTTTACCTGTTATCAACTCATATAGGTTAAACATAATATGTCCACCATCAAGAGCAGGTATTGGTAAAAGGTTCAAAACTCCTAAGTTTACAGAGATTAATGCTGTAAATGCTAAAAGAGCAATAATTCCCATATGGCTTACTTTTGCAGTGGTATCTACAATACCTATAACTCCTCCAAGATTCTCCATAGGGATTAAACCTGTAATTAGTTTTTTTACGCTCTGTATAATATATGTTGATGATGCTTTAGTCTGTTCATAAGCATAATCTAGGCTATCTGTCAATCCTAAGTGAATAGTCTCTTGTGCATCCATATCTGGACTAATACCTATGATATATCTATCAACACTCTCTCCAAATCTATTTTGAAGTCTTTGCTGTTTTGGTATAACAGTAAAGTCAAGATAGTTACCATCTCTTGTAACACTAATTGAGATAGGTTGAGCTTTCTGTTTTATATTTTCTGTAATATCTTCCCAATAATGTATTGGGATATTATTGATAGTTGTAATATTATCACCAGCTCGTATTCCTGCTATATAAGCAGGATTTGAGCTATTTATCTCTCCTACTGTTGAGAGTAGTTTTGGAATACCAATTGATGATATCAATAGATATAGTATAAAAGCCAATACAAAATTTGCTATAGGACCTGCTAGAGATATGATGATTTTCTGCCAAGGTAGTTTTACATTATAGCTATCATAGTCATAACTAACTTTTGTAGGGTCACTATCATCTTGCCCTTTCATTCTAATATATCCACCTAGAGGAATTAACGAGAAACTCCATTGTGTATCTCCTACTTGTTTACTTATAATTCTCTTACCAAAACCTATACTAAAAACTTCAACTTTTACACCAAAAAAACGTGCAGCAATAAAATGACCTAATTCATGGAAAAATATTAAAAATGAAAAGACCAACAGAGATATGAAAAAACCCATATATATCCTATATTTTTTTGGGACATTATAGCGTAAAAATTTTATAGTAATTATGTTAGAATACAGTAATATTAAAAATAAGGTATGAAAATGGAAAATAAAATTCATAACGATAATGAAGATATTATTATCGAGGATGCAGATTTAGAAGATAGTTTAGTTGAAGAGGTTGTCAAAAAGCCTCTTTCAAAAAATGCTCATGCAAAGAAGTTGATAGATGACTCAAGAGAACTTATCTCTAAAGTTGACAATGAACTCTATGAGGCAAAAGATATAGTAGCTAAAAACGTTTCTGCACTAAAAGAGGCAAAAGCTGAGTTGACTAACGCTACTATAGCTAAGACTCGTACTCTATTAGAGAGGGTGAATCATCCATATGTAGATGAGGATGATTTTGAACCTTTTGAAGTAGAACTTGGAACAGCTAGTGAAAGTATATCTGTTAAAAATGTTAGTAGTGGTTGGTTTTCTGGATTAATTTTAGCAATCATAGGTATGATAGGTACAGCATTAGCTTGGTTATTTGTCTCCACTAAAGTAACAGGAGAGGTTATTCCTTTTGATAAAATACCAACAAAAGAGTTTCTATTGGAAAAAATGCAAGATGAGAAACTCTTCTCATGGATTGGAGATAATCCACAAATTGGTATGGCCGTAATGGGAGTGACAACACTTTTAGTTGGTTTTCTCTTATATAAAGTTCGTGTTTCTATGAAAGCAAATAAAAATATAGAAAATGCAAGTAGTACTTTTGAACAATCTAATATTTATGTTAGCAGTCAAAAAGAGTCAAAATCAGAAATTCTAAAAGTAGATGAGCATATTAAAGTTGTTACTCCACTTCTTGGAAACTATAAAGCAATTCTTGATGAGCAGAATGCAAAGTTAGAGAGAATTATCCATATTGAGGGTGAATTAGAGAATAACTCTGATTATCAAAGAACTTCAAAAGAGGTTATGTCTGATACAGAAAAGCTAATGGAGAGTGTTGAACGTCTTATATCTATTCCTGTTACACAAGAGGGAAGATTGAATGAGATGTCTCAAAATGCACTTATTGATACAAAAGTGGTCTATGAGAGTTATCTCTCTAAGCTCTATGCGTAACTCTATAAAGGTGTAGTTGGAAAACTACATCTTTACTTTCTTAAAAAAGTCTCTTACATACTCATACCCTGAGTATATTGTAAGAGCAACTGCAATCCATAGAAGAGACTCTCCTCCATACCAATTCATAAGTAAAAAACCAATAGCAATCATCTGTACTACTGTTTTTACTTTTCCCATCCATGAAGCAGATATATCTATCTCCTCTGCAACTGCTGATACACGAAGCCCTGTAATAAATAGTTCACGAGTAATAATAAGAAAAACTGCCCAAGGTGAGGCAGAACCTATCATCATAAGACCTAAAAAACCTGCTAGAGTTAACATCTTGTCTGCTAGTGGGTCAAGAATTTTACCCATTGTTGTTATCTGATTAAAGGTACGAGCGATATAGCCATCAAAAAAATCTGTAGCCGAGGCTAAAACAAAGATAAAAGCAGCAGTATAGTTGAGCCATGAGTGATGAATTCCATCAAAAATTTCGGCATCTTGGTTGACTAATAGCATAAACATAACAGGAGCTAAAAGAAGACGAATAAAGGCTAAGATATTTGGGATATTTACGATTTTATTATTTTGCATAGAAGAGATTTTCCTTATAATAATATTTGGAAACTGTAGGTTCGATTTTATCGAACATAGATAACGTGGAGAAAATCCACGTTAAAGAGATTAACGAAACGTAGTCCCACCATCAACAACAAGTGTTTGACCTGTTACCCATGAGGCTTCATCTGTACATAAAAAATAGACAGCACCTGCTAAATCTTCTGGGCTTCCCATTCTGTTAACAGCAGAGCGTTTAATGGTCTCTGCTTTTACCTCTTCATAGTTAGTAAAGGCTTTAAGTGCATCTGTGTCAATTGGACCACCAGAGACAGCATTAACTCTAATCCCCATATCTCCAAGCTCTACAGCAGCATAACGGCTCATAGCCTCAACAGCAGCTTTGTTTGTTCCATGACCTGCATAGTTGTCAATATAAATAAGGTTTCCAGTTGAACTTAGAGTAACAATAGCTCCACCACCAACTTTTTGCATACGGGTAGCAGCCTCTTGCGAACCTCTTACAAATGCACCAACAGTTGCAGTGTAGATATTTTGAAGACCTTTTGTAGGTCTAAGTTTCATAAATTTTCCATATCCACCAACAACAGGGCGACCATAAATCATTGCATTACTAACAAAAAAGTCTATACGGTCAAAATCTTCATCTATAGCCAAAAATAGAGGTTTAAACTCATCAAGCTCCAAGATATTTAGAGGATAAGCTTTTGCTTTAATTCCATATTTTGACTCTAACTCAGAAGCAATCTCATTTGCTATATCTTTATTTGAATTATATGTAAATGCGATATTTACACCTTGACTTGCAAACTTCTCTGCAATAGCTTTACCTATGCCTTTTGTTGCACCTGTAATAACAACCGTTTTACCTTTATTATTTGACATTTACGCTCCTACTACGTTGTAATTTTTCATCACTTGTTCTATCTTTTTCATGTTCTCAACTGATGGTTGTACTAGTGGTAGTCTATACTCTAGTGTATCAATAAGACCTGCAATATACATTGCTGCCTTAATAGGAATAGGATTACTCTCACAAAACATTACTTTATTTATCTCATAGAGACTATCATTAAGAGCTTTAGAGGTTTTAAAATCACCTTTTAGTGCTGTATGTGCTAGTTGTGATTTTAAATCTGGTAGGAGATTTGAAGTAACTGAAGTAATACCCTTTCCACCATTAGCTAAAATAGGGTAGTCTATTGCATCATCTCCTGAAAAAACATATAGTTCTGGTCTTTTTGATAAAAGCTCAACTGTACGTTCAATAGAGCCTGTAGCCTCTTTTATTCCAAATATATTAGGAACATCATCAAATAGTCTACATACGGTATCAGCCAAAATATCAACACCTGTTCGCCCTGGTACATTATAGAGCATAAAAGGAAGCTCTACAGATGATGCAATCGCTTTATAGTGTTGATATAAACCCTCTTGGCTAGGTTTATTGTAGTATGGGCTTACGGAAAAGATAGCATCCACTCCAATCTCTTGTGCATGACGAGCAATCTCTATAGCCTCATGAGTTGCATTACTACCTGCACCTGCAAGTACTTTTGTCTCTGTTCCCTTACATACTTCAACTGCAATCTCAATACATCTCTTATGCTCATCATGTGTTAATGTTGCACTCTCTCCCGTTGTTCCTACAGGACAGATGGCATCAATTCCATTGTTAATCTGTCGTCTAATTAGTTTGGCAAACGTTGCTTCATCTAGTGTTCCATTTTTAAATGGGGTAATAAGTGCCGTTGTAGCACCAGAAATTAAGTTACTCATTTACTCTTTCCATTGTGTTTTTTTAGTATTATTGTCGTTGTTAAGTCATGGTTAAAATATTTTTTGGCTATTTTAGTGACCATCTCGGGTGTAATTTTAGCTAAATTCTCTTCATATTTAAGTAAAGGTTCTAAATTTCCTCTTACTAGGTATGAACCAAAAAGAGAATTGATACTAGCAGAGTTTTCAAGTGAGTAGATAAAATCTGCTCTTGCATTTATTTTTACTTTTTCTAACTCCTCTTTTGTTACATCTCCATTTTTGAGTTTCTCTATTTCGCTAAGTATCGCTTTCTCCAAATCTTCGATTTTGACCCCTGGGTTTGCTAATCCCATAAACATAAAGATACCCTCATCCGTAAGCTCCATATTATATCCATAAATAGAGTTTGCCATCTGTTTTTTATCTATAATCTCTTTGTGTAGACGAGAGCTTTTTCCTGAGCTAAGAAGCTCTGAAATAGCAGATAAGACTACTTGGTCTTTATGTTCAAAATTTGGAATAGGGTAAGCTATTGCAATAGTATCAATGGTGTTATTATCTTTGTTTATTATTTTACGAATAGCCCCATCACGCTTTGGCTCAACAGGTTTAACTACAGGAACTTTGTATCTATTTTTAATTTTTCCAAACTTCTCTTTTGCAATTTTAAAAACCTCTTCTTTGTCAATATCTCCTGTAACTATTAAGATAGCATTATTAGGCTGATAGTATTTGTCATGAAACTCTTTGATATCATCAATAGTCCATGTCTGAATATCATTCATAAACCCAATTGGAGTCCAGTGGTATGGGTGAGCTACATAGTGTGTGTTAAATAATCTAAACTGAAGATATCCAATAGGTGGATTATCTGTTCGTACACGTCTCTCTTCTGCTACCACATCACGCTCTACTTGAAACTCTTCATCTTTTAGATTAAGATTCTCCATCAATTCAGCAAAAAGCCCTACTGATGTTTCCAAGTTTTTAGAAGATGATTTAATATAGTAGTGTGTATAGTCAAAGCTTGTAGCTGCATTGTTTACAGCACCTTTTGATTTTACTATCTTATCAAACTCTCCTGCTTTTAAATTTTTAGTTGATTTAAAGTTTAGATGTTCCAACATATGAGCAATACCACTTTTACCCATAACCTCATTTCTGCTTCCTACTTTGTAAAAAATATCAGTGGTTATGACATTTGAGCCATTTTTCATCGGTATTGCAACAATCTCCAGACCATTATCTAGTTTTTTGCTATAGTGTTGGGGTAATGAGTTTGCCATTAAAAGTCCTACTGTTGTTATCATTGTTATAACTGTTTTTTTTATCATATTATTTGGTTGTCCTCTACAGGTTTAAAAGCGACATTTTAGCTAAAAACTCTTCTTATTTATATTAATTCTCAAATCAATCTAGTTGTTATAATTTGATGTTTTTGTAGTGAAAATATAAAAAAATGAGAAAAAAGGGTGACATTTGACATTAATTGTTGTATAATCCGTTTAACCTGAGTGGTTCGACTACTGTTATATGTGGTCCAACATTATCAATTGCGGGACATGTAGTTAATCGGTGTGTGGGTGATTTTGTTTGAGCTACTAATACTAGCGAGAAACTGCCCCCTAAAGATTACTCTCTCCTTCACCGTTGGCTTTTTAGGGCCAGCTTCATGCAGAACGGCCACCTGGGGTACTTTTATCTTCATTTTTATTTAATCATTACTTTTCAAATTCATCTCTCTA